>OAZW01000043.1_pt1 | contig 190001 bp, 158 predicted proteins | sample 1495231 | NCBI WGS metagenome assembly OAZW01 (sample SAMEA2580062, study PRJEB22360) | human gut metagenome | reverse complement strand
TCCGCCGGTCAGTGAAAGAAAAAGCTAGATGACCGACAGAAGCGACCGCGTCCCCGAACACGAATACCGAAGACGAACAAGGACCGGAATAATTCTACGTTTATTAGTGTAAATATGTATATAACTGCTTATGCATAATTAGTATCCGGATTTCATCGAATTTTCGGAAATCCGGGTGAAGTATGTTCTGTTTCGATGTACCTATAGAGGTAATATTTCGATCCAATATCCATCAGGATCGCAGATAAAATAGAGTCCCATGTCGGTATTTTCGTAGCATACACATCCCATTTCTTTGTGGAATGCTCTCACTTTATCATAATCTCCCGGGACGCGCAGGCAAAGGTGATACTCTCCTTCTCCCAGATCGTAAGGTTCTTTCCGATCGCGCAGCCAGGTCAATTCGAGGGTGAAAGGTGTTTCCCCGTCTCCCATATAGACGAGGATAAAAGAACCGTCGGAGGCGGTTTTCCTCCGTACTTCTTTCAATCCCAAAGCTTTTTCATAAAACCGGATACTTTTTTCTAAATCCAGTACATTGAAATTGAAATGATCGAATCTTCCTTTTATTTCCATTGTGTAAAATTAAATTAGTTTATCGTTTTTTCTTCTCCTGGTTTTCCGATCGCCAGAAATCTTCCGCCACGCTTTTCGACATATTCCCGGAAAGCATTCGCTTTTTCATATTTTTCCCAAAAGTGCATAGGAGCGAATTGCAGGGTATGGATCCGGTCGACAAATTCCCGGGCTCCCCGGGTGTAATCCTTGCCTAAACGCGGATCGACAGGAAAAAGGGCTAGATCGACATAGTCGGTTTCCCGGGCCAGAGTTTCCAGTTCCTGATGATAAAAGTTTGCGGCTTCCCTGATTTCTGCAGGGGTGGATTCATCCTCCCAATGCCAGTTATTCAGGTCGCCGGCATGGAAAATACGCTTATCTGCGACGTCGAGCAGAAAAGAAATACCGATGTCGGTAGAACCGAAGGCTTCGATTTTTAATAGATCATCGTTCCATTCTTCTCCTTTTTTTAGGAAAATGGCATCGTGAAAACACGCCTTTTGGCTGTCGCGGATATCTTCGGACAGGATATACCGAATGTCCGGTCTTTCCGATTTCCAGGAGAGTATTTCCGGGTTGAAATGGTCCGGGTGGGCATGGGAAGACAAAATATACAGTCTTCCGGGGCGTTTCAAAAAGTGCCGGTACACATAAGACTCCGGGGTATCCCGATAATAATCGATCAAAATGGCAAATTCTTTACCTTCAATAATAAAGCCACTGTGGTAGATATAAATAAGTCGCATCGGTTTCATATAGCAAATATATATTTATTGGATGAATAAAGTTTGTTCTGTATAAAAAAATAAGCTCATCTCAGTCCATGATCAATTGTTTTACGGATTCGGTTTCGGGGGGGTACAGATTTCTTCCGGTGTTCCGTCTTGTTCGATATGCCCGTCTTTCATAACTATGACGTGGGTTCCGAGTGTCAGTGCTTCCCGGATATCGTGTGTGATTTCGGGTGATTTCGTCGATGGCTTCGAACGGTTCGTCTATGAGCAGGATGTCAGGATTGGCGGCCAGAGCGCGTGTAATTCCCACTCGTTGGCGTTGTCCTCCGGAGAGTTCCGAGGGATAACGGTCGGGCATTTCCTGTTCCGGACCGACGACTCCGATGAGTCGTTCTGCGGCTTTGGAGGACGGGAGAGTGTCGGAGACTATTACCGGCAGTTTATGGCGGCATTGAAACAAATCGATGTGCCAGCCAGAATCGATGTGAAATCACAGGACTTTTATGATCCTGTCGATCTGGATAAAGACGGGAAACATCGGTCGTATCAGAAGGAAGCAGTGTTATTGTGGCTGGATAATATGCTTTTTGCCGATCGGGTCTTGAATCGTTCCCCCCCCCCTGGGAAAATTGGGGATATAAAAAAGGAAGCCTTTCTGTGACTTCCTTTTTGTGGGCGCTGAGGGATTCGAACCCCCGACCCTCTGGGTGTAAACCAGATGCTCTGAACCAACTGAGCTAAGCGCCCGTGCGATCTTATCTGATTGCGGGTACAAATGTAGATGAATTTTTTATATTGGCAAAATATTTTAGAAAAAACAGAAAATAATTTTTTGTCTGTTTTGAAAATGGCAGAATATCACATATTTATGCAGGACGGAAACCTTTGTATTAATTCTGATTTTATATATATGCATTTTAACTATATATTAATAAAATAATTAACATTTATTAGGTTATTGGCTATTGTATTTGTCTGAAATGTCCTTACCTTTGCACCGTCTTTAAAAAAGATTGTTTTTCATAAGTTTGTATGGTTTAGGTTAGTAGTTAGTAAATGTTTAAGGGTCGGTTTTCCGGCCCTTTCATTTTTTTATTTTGCTTTCTCTTTTTTTTATTTGCGATGTTCTTTGTCGGTATTTTTTCGGAGGTTCGCTTTTCTTCCCTTGCTTTTATCTGTATTTTTGTGAGATAAATTAATCTTTATTTTATGACTGGAATTCTTGAAATCGAAGAAATGGAGTTTTTTGCCTATCATGGTTGTTTCGAGGCAGAGCAGACTGTTGGAAATAAATTTAAAGTATATGCCTGTTTGCACTATAATTGTGATAAGGCTGCTGTTTCGGATCAAATTACGGATGCTTTAAGTTATCAGACGGCTTATGAAATTATTGCTGTAGAGATGATGAAACGTTCTCATTTGTTGGAACATGTCGGGCTGCGTATCCTGGATGCCCTTTATGCGGCTTTCCCTCAATTGCTGTATGCTAAGATTAAGATTTCTAAGATGAATCCTCCTTTGGGAGGGCAAATTCGGTGTACGAGTGTGACCTTGGAGAAATAATTTTGCAGATTATTTTGGAAGTTGACGAAAACATTCTATCTTTGCATCGCAAAATCGCAACAGGGTCGGTTGGCCGAGCGGTTAGGCAGCGGTCTGCAAAACCGTGTACAGCAGTTCAAATCTGCTACCGACCTCAAAAGCCTTCGAAAGTTATCTTTCGAAGGCTTTTTGTATCTGGTACCTTGAAGGTAGGGCGGGATCAATCGGAAAGCGGATCAATCGATAAGCTTTGGAGATATGGGTTTTGACGGTATTGATCGAAATCGAAAATTCGTTGGCGATCCCGGTGTATTTTTTTTCTTTTTCTTCTTCGATAGTACTCAGCATGAAAACTTTCAAACATTGGGGCGGTAACTCCTGCATGATGGCTTTGATTCGTTCGATTTCCTGCTCTTTTTCGATCGGATATTCGGAGTGGAGGAGGTATTCGATAAACTCGGTCAATTTCGGGTTATGTTTCCGGACAATGGCCTGTTTTTGCAGATGTTGAGGGCCCGGTGGCAGATGCAGGTATAGAAGTAGGCCCGGAGTGGACTTTTGATCTGCAATTTGATCCGGTTTTCCCAAAAATGGATGAACATATCCTGAACTGCATCCTCGGCCGGTGAAACATCGGCCAATCAATCCTTTCTAAATTTTCCTTTACCAAGTAGTATTAACGGAAAATGAAGGGTTTTATGGCGGAATAGAAAGAAAAAATTATATCTGTTTTTAAATAGTTTCAGCGGTTTAAATGGTTACAAAGGTTTCAGAAGTCAGGTTTAACCGCTATAACTAAAAAATGGATTTTTTTAAAGATTAATGCTGTTTTTTGGTAACTGAACTGAAAATTATAGGCCTGGAACTAATCGGGAGTGAAAGTCTATAGGCGTTTTCCCGGAAAGCCGGAAAATTGCGTTTTAATTACTACTTTTGTCCACCTAATTCGAACTGAATCTATATATGGCTGATCCGATCATTATATATACCGATGGTGCTGCAAGTGGAAATCCCGGTCCGGGAGGGTTCGGCGTTGTGTTGAAAGCCGGAGTGTATCGCAAAGAACTGATGGCCGGATTCCGGAAGACGACCAACAATCGGATGGAATTGCTGGCTGTCATCGTGGGATTGGAAGCACTGAAGCAACCCGGGTGGCAGGTGGTCGTTTATTCGGATTCCCGGTATGTGGTCGATGCTGTTGAAAAAGGCTGGGTGTTCGGATGGGAGAAGAAAGGATTTAAAGATAAGAAAAACCCGGATTTGTGGAAACGCTTTCTGGCTATATACCGGCAACATCAGGTGAAGTTCGTCTGGGTAAAAGGACATGCCGATATCCCCGAAAACGAACGTTGTGACCAGTTGGCTGTTCAGGCTTCTAAAATGCCTAATCTCCAGATCGATTACTATTATGAAGCGGAACAGGATAATAACTTAAAACTTTTCATTTAAACACTGAAAAATATTTCAATTTTTAGTCTAACGGGTGATTTTATTATATACATTTGCAGAGAATAAAGTGGTGTTCTACCCGATTGTTTGAAACTATTATAACTCAATCTGCAATGAAAAAAATATTGATTGTCGGTGCTGGCGGGCAAATAGGTTCTGAACTTGTCCCTCATCTGAGATCCATTTATGGAAATAATAATGTTGTAGCTGCTGATATCAGTGCTGAAAAATGTAAAGTTTTGGCGGAAGCCGGTCCGTTCGAAGAGCTGAATGCGCTGGATGGAGAGAAATATACGGCAATAGTCAAAAAATACGGTATCGACACGATTTTTAATCTGGTGGCTTTACTGTCGGCTACCGGAGAGAAAAATCCGGTGTTGGCCTGGAATATCAATATCGGGGCGCTGACGAATTCTTTAAATATTGCGAAAGATAACGATTGCGCTGTGTTTACTCCGAGTTCTATCGGTGCTTTCGGTAAAGATACGCCGAAAGATAAAACTCCTCAGGATACCTTGCAACGTTCCAATACTACGATTTACGGAGTATGTAAGGTTACGGGCGAGTTGCTGAGCGATTACTATTTCAACCGTTTCGGTGTAGATACCCGTAGCGTGCGTTTTCCGGGATTGATTTCTTATGTCACGCTTCCGGGAGGTGGCACCACTGATTATGCTGTAGAAATTTATTACGATGCTATCCGCCGGGGAGCTTTCACCTGTAATGTGAAGGCCGGTACTTATATGGATATGATGTATATGCCCGATGCGCTCAATGCAGTGGTACAGTTGATGGAAGCCGATCCTTCCCGTTTAAAACACCGCAATAGCTTCAATATTGCCGCTATGAGTTTCGAACCCGGGCAAATTGCTGCCGAGATCCGTAAGCACTTACCTGATTTTAAGATGGATTATCAGATCGATCCGGTAAAACAAGCTATTGCCGATAGCTGGCCTAACAGTATGGACGATTCTTGTGCCCGGGAAGAATGGGGCTGGAAGCCGGAATACAACCTTCAGAATATGACGGTCGATATGCTGGTTAAAGTGAAAGAAAAATTCGATAAGGGATTGATTAAATAAGGGATTGATTAAATAAGGGATTTATAAAAACGACGAGCGGCCTCTTTCCGGGGCCGCTTTTTTGTTTCGTTAGCTCCGGTAAAACAAAATAACGGCCTTGGCCGGGAGGAAAATTATAATTCATTGCCCGGATTTTTGTATAATCAATCGAAAAAAACACTAAATTAGGGCACTAAAATAAGAGGTATGGGCAAAAATAAAAAGAAAAGCGAGCCGACCATGAGTAAGCCGGAGTTGAGTAAACGCCTTTTGGCACTGATGAGTAATCACCCGGGTGAGAGTTATAATTATAAGCAGTTGGCGATGCGGTTGCAGGTGAAGAGTATGGATATGAAACGCCAGATCTCGGAAGTGTTGCGGGAATTAGGAGAAAAAGGAGAGTTGGAAGAGATTTCGACAGGAAGATATAAAATGCGGCAGAGAGGGGCTTATATTACCGGTGAAGTCGAGTTGACAGCCAAAGGTTCGGCCTATATCATTTCAAACGAGAGTAAAGAGGATGTGTTTGTTGCTTTTCCTAACCTCAAACACGCCCTGAACGGAGATAAAGTGAAGGTTTTGGTATATGCCCGGAGTCGTGACCGCCGCCCCGAAGGAGAGGTGGTCGAGATCCTGGAACGGAAGAAAGGTACTTTTGTCGGCGTAGTACAACGGTCGGCGAATTACGCTTTCCTGATACCGACCGGTAAGCAGTTGCCCTATGATGTGTTCATCCCGACGGAACATTTGAATGGAGCCGAAAACGGGGATAAAGTGGTGGTAAAAATCAAAGATTGGCCTGAAAGTCAGAAGAATCCTGTGGGAGAAGTGATCGAGGTGTTGGGGCGTCCCGGGGATAACGATACGGAAATGAATGCGATTATGGCTGAATATGAATTGCCGGTGAAGTTCCCGCCCAATGTGTTGAAAGCGGCTGAAAAGATCCCTTTGGATATACCTGAAGAGGAGATCCGCAAGCGCCGCGACTGCCGCGAATTGACCACTTTCACTATCGACCCGAAAGATGCGAAAGATTTCGACGATGCCCTTTCTGTCCGTACGTTGAAGGAAGGTGTGTATGAAGTCGGTGTGCATATCGCCGATGTCAGTTATTATGTCAAAGAAAATACGGTGCTCGATAAAGAGGCTTATGCGAGGGCGACCTCGGTATATCTTGTCGACCGGACCATCCCGATGCTACCGGAACGCTTGAGTAACGGGGTTTGTTCATTAAGACCCGATGAAGATAAGTTGTGTTTTTCTGCTATTTTTAAATTGGACGCTAACGCACAGGTTTTGGACCAGTGGTTCGGGCGTACGGTGATCCGTTCGAATCGCCGGTTTACTTACGAAGAAGCTCAGGAGCGGATCGAAGGTGCCGAAGGGGATTACCGGGAGGAAATTCTGCTGTTGAACCGGTTGGCTCAAAAATTACGTCAGGATCGCTTTAAAGCCGGGGCGATCGATTTCGACCGGGTGGAGGTGAAATTCAACCTGGATGAAAAGGGACATCCGGTGAGTGTGTATTTCAAGCGTTCGAAGGAAGCCAATAAGCTGATCGAAGAGTTTATGTTGCTTGCGAATAAGAAAGTGGCCGAACGGATCGGTAAACCCAAGAGTGGAAAAAAAGCACCTGCTTTCGTATACCGTATTCACGAAAACCCGCTGCCTGAAAAGTTGGAAGAATTCAACCGTTTTGTGGCTAAATTCGGGTATGGATTGAAAACAGGTAGCCGCAAAGCCCTTACTTCTTCGATGAATAACCTGATGGCCGAAGTAAAAGACAAACCCGAACAAAATATGATCGAAACCCTGGCGGTACGGACGATGGCTAAGGCTGCCTATTCGACCGATAATATCGGACATTATGGTCTGGCTTTCGATTATTATACCCATTTCACCTCACCGATCCGGCGTTATCCGGATGTGATGGTGCATCGGTTGCTGCAACGTTATCTGGACAGTGGGCGCTCGGTCAATAAAGAAAAATACGAAGAATATTGTAAGCATTCGTCCGATATGGAACAGGTGGCGGCCAATGCCGAACGTTCGTCTGTCAAGTACAAGCAGGTGGAATTTATGGCGGATAAAATCGGACAGGATTTCGAAGGTACGATTTCGGGTGTCACACAATGGGGATTTTATGTCGAACTGGAAGATTCGAAATGTGAGGGATTGGTGTCGATGACCGAATTGGACGACGATTTTTATGAATTCGATGAGAAAAATTATTGCATTGTCGGACGTCATCACCATAAGATCTATCAACTGGGAGACCGGGTGACGATCAAAGTGGCTAAAGCGAATCTGGTGGCTCGCCAATTGGACTATGAGTTGGTTAAGGGAGCAGACGAAGAAGGGGTGATCAGGCCTTTGGGAAAGAGCCGGGAAGACATCGGCCGGAAATCGAAAACGAAAGGCAGGAAAAAGGAAAATAAACCGAAAGGAAAAAAGAGAAAATAGGGATGTAAAAACTTGATAAGCTATGTATTCATTTACAATTTGTTTGCTGATTCTGGTCGTCGGCTACTTTGTATATGGCCGTTATGTAGAGCGGGTATTCGGGCCGGAGGCGAAAAGGCCGACTCCGGCATTGACAAAGGCCGACGGAGTGGATTATATCCCCTTGCCGACCTGGAAGATCTTTATGATTCAGTTTTTGAATATTGCCGGTTTGGGACCGATCTTCGGTGCTATCATGGGGGCTAAGTTCGGGACGGCCTCTTATTTATGGATTGTCTTGGGGAGTGTGCTGGCGGGGGCTACGCACGATTATTTTTCGGGGATGTTGTCGATCCGGCATGGAGGTGAAAGTTTGCCTGAGATTATCGGACGTTATCTGGGGATGACCACCAAGCAGGTGATGCGTGGGTTTACAGTAATCCTGATGGTGTTGGTGGGAGCGGTTTTTGTTGCCGGGCCTGCCGGTTTGCTGGCTAAGCTGACGCCCGATGCATTGGACACCTCTTTTTGGATAGTCGTCGTTTTCCTTTATTATATTTTGGCAACCCTGTTACCCGTAGATAAGATTATCGGAAAGATTTATCCCATTTTTGCTATTGCTTTGTTGTTTATGGCTGTCGGGATTTTAGTCATGCTGTACGTCAATCATCCGGTTTTACCGGAGTTGTGGGACGGCTTGCAAAATACCCATCCGAATGTGGCGAATCTGCCTGTTTTCCCGATTATGTTCGTGAGTATCGCCTGTGGGGCTATTTCCGGTTTTCATGCCACACAGTCGCCGATGATGGCCCGTTGTATGAAGAGTGAGAAATACGGACGTCCCGTTTTTTATGGGGCAATGATCACGGAAGGTATCGTGGCTCTGATCTGGGCGGCTGCGGCTACTTATTTTTATCATGAGAACGGTATGGCCGAAAACAATGCTTCCGTCATTGTAGATGCCATTACGAAAAGTTGGTTGGGATCGGTGGGAGGTATTCTGGCGATTTTGGGTGTGATAGCTGCTCCGATTACTTCCGGCGATACGGCTTTCCGGTCGGCCCGTCTGATTGTGGCCGACTTTATGGGCATGGAACAGAAAAGTATCCGCCGCCGTTTGTATATTTGTGTCCCGATGTTTCTGGCTGCTATAGGATTGTTATTGTATAGCCTCCGGGATGCTGCGGGATTCGATATGATCTGGCGGTACTTTGCCTGGTCGAATCAGACCCTCTCCGTCTTTACCCTTTGGGCCATTACGGTTTATCTGGTACAGACGGGTAAAAACTATTGGATTACTTTGATTCCTGCTTTGTTTATGACCTGTGTGTGTTCGACCTATCTGTGTATCGCTCCCGAAGGTTTCGGATTGACTCAGATCGTATCTTATTATATCGGGTTGTTCTGTGTTCTGATCGCTGTCGTTTGGTTTGCTGTATGGAAAAGCAAAACCCCTCAGTCTCCCGGTGATTTAGTCTCCCGATAACTCAGCAACTCAGCAACTCAGCAACTCAATAACTCAGCAACTCAGCAACTCAGCAACTCAGCAACTCAGCAACTCAGCAACTCAGCAACTCAATAACTCAGCAACTCAGCAACTCAATAACTCAGCAACTCAGCAACTCAATAACTCAGCAACTCAGCAACTCAATAACTCAGCAACTCAATAACTCAATAACCAATGTCAAAGAAAAAACAGATTATCTTTTCATCACTACTGGGAATCGTGTTGTTAGTAGTGATTTTTATGCCCAAGAAAGAGACTACTGAACCGTTGGATGAGATCGAAGTGACGGATTCGCTTGAAGTGAAGGAGATTACTTATAAATATGGTATACCCATCGATGATTACGATGTGGATTATGGTATTGTCAAAAGGAATCAAAGTCTTTCTACGATATTGCAGAAACATGGCTTATCGGTGGGAGAAGTGCATCGGCTGGTAGAAAAATCCAAAGATGTCTTCGATGTACGTAAGATCAGAAGCGATCAGGCTTATGCGGTATTTACCACCAGAGACAGTATACCGGAGACCTGTTATTTCGTGTATGAAATCGATCCCAAATCTTATGTCGTTTTTGATTTGCGGGGAGATTACCGGGTGACGATGGGGGAAAATCCGGTCGAATGGCGCAGGAATGAGTTGCATGGTGTTGTTGAGTCTTCTTTGTGGCTGGCCATGTCGAAATACAATGCCGATCCGCAATTGGCTGTCGTATTATCGAATATTTTCGGGTGGACCATCGACTTTTTCGGTCTTCAAAAACAGGATGAGTTCCGCGTGATTTATGAGCAGGAGTATGTCGATGGGAAGAGTTTGCTTAATTTTAATGTATTGGGGGCTGCTTTCCGGCATGGTGACAGTACTTATTATGCTATACCGTTCGAACTGAACGGAGAAAAGTTATATTACGACAGAGCAGGAAAGAGTTTGGAGGGGGCCTTTTTGAAAGCTCCTTTGGATTTTTTCAGGATTTCTTCCCGTTTCTCGAACAGCCGTTTCCACCCTGTGTTGAAGCGTTACCGGGCTCATCACGGTGTAGATTATGCTGCGCCGACGGGTACTCCGGTGTATGCCATCGGGAAAGGCCGGGTTATTGCAAAAGGTTATCAGGCCAAGGGAGGTGGAAATTACGTCAAAATCAGACACAATAGTATTTATACGACGACCTATATGCATTTGTCCCGATTCGAAAAGGGAATCAAAGTAGGGGTAGATGTTGCCCAGAAGCAGGTCATCGGATATGTCGGGGCTACCGGTCTGGCCACAGGCCCGCATTTGGATTTCAGGGTATATGAAAACGGTAAGCCGATCAACCCGCTGACAATCAAATCGCAACCTCAGAAAACATTGAAAGACGGAGATTTGAATCGGTATGAGGTCGTCAGGGATTCGGTTATCCGCATGTTGACTCTTATTCCGGATGTCCGGCAGGAAAATACAGAAATACCTGTCGATACAACCGGTTTTGAAGATAATGAATCAATATAATTTGCTGCGTTTTAACAGGTAGGGGAATAATACTTCGTGGAATTCCCGGTCGATGTCGGCTTCGACAAAGTCGATCCGGAGTTGTCCGCAACGTAGTTTTAGTTCCTGGTAAAATTCGGCCATTTTCTGCTTATAAGTCTCCCGGATTTCATTTGGAGAAAATTTGATTTCCCGGCCGCTTTCCAGATCGATAAAGAGATGGGGGCGGTTCGAAAATTCGAATGCTTCTTCCATCCGTTTGTCTTTGACGTGAAAGAGGATCACCTCGTGTTTATTATAGCAGAGGTGGTGGAGAGCTGAAAAGAGTTCTTCCGTATCTCCGTTCGAAAACATATCGGTGAAAATAACGACCAGCGCTCTTTTTTGTATGGTATCCGCCAGTTGGTGGAGCACCTGGGCTGTCGATGTGGGTTTGTTCAGGGAAACCGAATGATTTTGCAAAATCTCCTGAAGGTGGGCGTACATCGTCTGTATGTGGGTACTGTTCGATTTAGCATCCGTCAACACTTCGATCCGGTCCGAGAACAGACATAATCCCGAAGCATCCCGTTGTTTCCGGAGCAGGTGAATCAAGGCTGCTGCACAATAAACCGAAAACCGGAGCTTAGAGACTTTCGCCGACGGATAAGGAAACAACATCGAGGAAGAAGTATCCAGCACCAGATACGACCGTAAATTCGTCTCTTCTTCGAATTGTTTGACGAATAACTTCTCTGTCCGGGCATAAAGCTTCCAGTCGACGTGTTTGGTCGATTCTCCGGTATTGTATACCCGGTGTTCGGCAAATTCTACAGAAAAACCATGATAAGGACTCCGGTGCAAACCGGTGATAAAACCCGCAACAATCTGAGAGGCAATGAATTCGAGATTGTCGAATTGTTCATAGCGGATAATATCTTCGAGCTTGTTCATGGCTATAAACCTGAAAAGATAAAGAAAAGGCTTTAGAGCAACGATTAAAAAAATTGAGAATCGGATTTTTCGATTCTCAATTTTCAATTATTTAAAGAAGTTTGTTGATTTTCTCGACCAGTGAATTCTTAGGTACTGCACCTACTTGTTTATCAGCAACTTTACCGTCTTTAAAGAACAGGATAGTCGGGATGTTACGGATACCGAATTTAGCTGCTGTGCTTGGGCTGCCGTCGACGTCAACCTTAGCAACGGTAATTTTTCCTGCAAATTCTTCAGAGATTTCTTCAACAATGGGAAGCATCATTTTACATGGTCCACACCATTCTGCCCAGAAATCGACCAGGACAGGTTGTGCTGATTTCAGTACAACCTCTTCAAAATTAGAATCATTAACTGCTATTGCCATAGTATTTATCTTTTAAAAGTTGGTATTTCCATTTTGCTCCGCTAAGTTACAACAATTTTATTGTATACGAAGTATTCATCTTATAATAGAACGTTAAAATTTATCCTAGTTGATCTTCATTTTGATCGAATCGTTGTTTTCGAAATATTCGTACAATTCCCGGGAACGCCTGATCTTACAAGTGCGGGAGAACATTTTGACACTGTTTCCCTGACGGTCGAACAGCATGAAATTCAGGGGAATATCGTTTTGTACCGTTGCCGGTTCTTCAAAATTCTCCGGATCGCTGTTCTTCTGTGTCTTTTGTTCGGCCGCTTTCTGCTGGGCTTCTTTATAACTCTCGCTGTTCACATCGGTTGTAAAGAGCTCGTGTATTTCAGTGACCGTTTCCAGGGTCAGTTTTTCAATATCGACCTGTAAAGTGATCGAACGGATTGCATTTTCGGTCAGTGCTTCCAATAAGCCCACTTTTTGAATGGTGAAAGTAAGCTCGTTTCCTTCTTTACCCCATTTGGGCCCTACTTTCCCTTTCACATAGATCGCCGTCTCGTCGATAAAGTATTGCCGGAAATCGGTATAATCTTTTCCGAAGAAAGCCAGTTCGTAAGTACCGCTGAAATCCTCCAGGGTCAGGATGCCGAAGTCTTTCCCGGTTTTGGTTTTACCTTCCCGTTTGGCGGTAATGATACCGGCGATATTGATTTCTTTGCCTTTAAAAGTTTCGAGGCCGCTGTTGAGTTCTTCTACCGGCGTGCAAAGCAACTGCATTTCCAGCTTATAAGGATCGAGGGGATGGGAGGTCAGGTAAATACCGATCAGCTCTTTTTCCTTTTTCGATTTCTCATAGTCGTGCCAGGGTTCGCAGTCGGGGATATTCGGTTTGGTGACTTCGAAGCCGTCCAGTTCGCCGAATAGGGTGGCTTGCAGGTTCATGGAATCCTGCTGGTTTTTCTGGCCGTAGTTCACCAGGTTATCCAGTACTGTGGTCGTTGCGTCTACCAGGTGCAGGTATTGGGCCCGGTGGTATCCGAAACTGTCCAGTCCGCCGGCAGTAACCAGGTTTTCGATTGTTTTCTTATTGACCGATTTATAGTCGATTCGTTCGAAGAAATCGTATACATCTTTATAAGGTCCGTTTTTCTCCCGTTCTTCGATGATTTTTTCTACGGCAGCTTCACCCACTCCCTTGATGGCGGCCATTCCGAAACGGATCTGGCCATGTGAGTTTACGGTAAAGTCATTGTAAGATTCGTTGACATCCGGCGCCAGTACACTCAACCCCATTCGCTTACATTCGTCCATGAAAACCGTTACTTTGGTGATGTCCGAGAGGTTGTTGCTTAAGTTGGCTGCCATGAATTCTGCCGGATAATGGGCTTTCAGGAAACCGGTTTGATAAGCGATGTAGGCGTAACAAACGGAATGCGATTTGTTGAAGGCATAAGAAGCGAAAGCCTCCCAGTCTCCCCAGATTTTGTTGACCAGTTCTTCGACATCTTTTCCTTTTTCTTTGGCTCCCTGGACAAAATCGGGATTGTTTTTACAACCTTCGACGAATTTGCCTTTCAATTCCGCCAGCAATTCGAACTTCTTTTTACCCATAGCTTTACGGAGGGTATCCGATTGTCCCCGGGTGAACAGTCCCAGGGCCCGGGATTGGAGCATCACCTGTTCCTGGTAGACGGTAATGCCGTAAGTGTCTTTCAGGTAGGGCTCCATCATCGGATGGTCGTATTCAATGGGTTCTTCGCCGTGTTTGCGCCGGATGAAGGAAGGGATATACTCCATAGGCCCCGGACGATACAGGGCGTTCATGGCTACCAGGTCCTCGAAACGGTTGGGCTGGAGGGCGCGGAGGTGTTTTTTCATTCCGGGCGACTCGAACTGGAACAGCCCGGTGGTATCTCCGCGGGTGAAAAGCTTGAAGGTTTCTTCGTCGTCCAGGGGAATTTCGTTTTCATTCAGGACGATATGTTTCGATTTTTTGATATTGTCGAGACAAGTCTTGATGATCGAGAGGGTACGTAAACCCAGAAAGTCCATTTTGATCAGCCCGATCGGTTCCACGAAATGCCCGTCGTATTGGGTAGTCATCAGACTTTCTCCTTCGGTAGGCATGATCGGGATATGATCGGTGAGCGGATCCCGGCTGATGAGGATACCACAGGCATGTACTCCGGTTTGACGGATAGAACCTTCGAGGGTCTCGGCAAATTGTATCGTTTTGGAAATCAGTGGATTAAGAGATTGCTTCTCTTTCTCGAGATCCGGGTTTTCCTTATAAGCTTTTTTCAGGGTCATTTTCGGAGCTTCCGGAACCATTTTGGCCAGCCGGTTGGCTTCTGACAATTCCAGTTTCAATACCCGGGCTACGTCTTTAATAGCCATTTTGGCGGCCATACTGCCGAAGGTTACGATGTGCGACACTTTGTCGGCTCCGTATTTCTCCGTTACCCACTCCAGTACCTGTTGCCGTCCTGCATCATCGAAATCCACATCGATATCGGGCAGGGAAATACGGTCGGGATTCAGAAAACGCTCGAACAGCAGATCATATTTTATAGGGTCGATATTCGTGATACCCAGGCAATAGGCGACGGCACTACCGGCAGCCGATCCACGTCCCGGTCCAACAATCACGCCCATATCCCGGGCAGCCTGGATAAAGTCCTGCACGATCAGGAAGTAACCCGGGAAACCCATGGTCTTCATGATATGCAGCTCGAAGATAATGCGTTCCATGATCTCGGGTGATGGATTTTCACCATAGCGTTTCACAACCCCTTTCATGGTCAGCTCTTTCAGATAGTCGGCTTCCAGTTTGATACGATATAAACGGTCGTATCCGCCCAGTTTTTTGATTTTTTTGTTGGCTTCTTCTTCGGTCAGTACGACATTTCCTTTCTCGTCGCGGGTGAATTCGTTGAAGAGGTCTTCCTGGGAAAATTTTTGCCGGTATTCTTCTTCCGTACCGAGTTCGGGAGGAATGGGAAAAACGGGCATTAAAGGATCGGAGTCCAGTTCGTATTCCTCGACTTTATCGGTGATCTCCTGGGTGTTTTCGATGGCTTCGGGCAGATCAGGGAAAAGGTCGATCATTTCCTGGGTGGTTTTAAACCATTCCTGACGGGTATACCGCATCCGGGTCGGATCGTCGATGTCTTTCCGGGTGTTCAGGCAAATCAGCAGATCATGGGCTTCGGCATCTTCTTCATTGAGAAAATGCACGTCGTTGGTAGCGATAAGTTTGATATTCAGTTTCCTGGCTATTTTGATTTTCTCCTGAATACAGCGTTGCTGATTGTCGTAAATCTCGGCTCTTTGTTTGGGATCCGCTGCCGGATGGCGCATCACTTCCAGATAATAATCTTCGCCGAACAGATTTTTGTACCATAGAGCTGCTTTTTCAGCTCCTTCCAGATCACCGGCCATGATTTTCTGATCGATTTCTCCTCCCAGGCAAGCCGAGGAAATGATCAATCCCTCATGATGTTTTTCGAGCTGGGCCTTATCGATACGGGGACGGTAGTAGAAACCGTCGCAAAAAGCCGTCGAACAGAGCTTGACGAGATTGCGGTAACCGGTGAGGTTTTTGGCCAGAATAATCAGGTGTTCCCCCGGCCGGTCGACCGGTTTTTCTTTATTATATAAGGATACCCGTGCGACATAGGCTTCACATCCTAAAATGGGTTTGATTCCTTTTTGCCGGCAGGTGTCGTAAAACAACTTTATCCCGAACATATTGCCGTGATCGGTCAGTGCTAGTGCGGCCTGGCCGTCGGCTTTGGCTTTTTCGATCAGGCCTGGAATACTGGCTGCTCCGTCGAGAATAGAATATTGCGAGTGGACGTGGAAGTGGGTAAATTTCATCGTTTGTAAGCTGCTAAATTTGTAAACAAAAATACAACATCTTCCCGAACAATCCATTGCCGGATGATTTTTTCTTTCCGGGTCACTTCATTACATTCATGTTGTATGCTGTGGATGAGAGGGGATGGCACTGATCCGGAAATATTGACAATCCGAATAAGCGCTTCCGTCTTCGCGGGCAAAAAAGCAATACACGTGTGCGCCGTCTGTTGCCCGTTCCGACAGTGTGAATTCTCCGCACAAATCCTGCCGCCTGCCCGATACGCTCACTGCCAGCCGTGGTCCTAACGGCAGGGAATCGTACAATACACCTATTTGCAGGAGGTCGCTCCCTGTTGCTGTGGCCCATTCGCGCTCTTCCTGCCAACTCACCCGGAACCGCCTCTCTGTCCCCTCAACCTGTTCTATCTTCAATCCCCTTGGCAAAAGCAGGGACCCCTTCGTAAAAGTAAAATTGACGAAATCCACAAGCTTCCCCTCTCCGCTGAAACACCGGCAGTTCGTCGAGTTGAACAGGTTGTGCGCCATTTTTCCTTCCGCCCTGGCAGCTGCCCGCCAGATATCCCGTGACACTTGGCGGCAATAGGCCGCATAAAAAGCCTGTACGATGGCGAAACGTCCTGTCACTCCTTTTTGCTGATCCGACCGTTCTTTCTTCCGTTTTTTTCCCGGTACTTCCGCTCGCCGGACACACTGCACCCCGTTACGGACATAATAAATCAGATTGCCCATCCGCCCGCTGAGCAGAGGTTGTGACAGATCCTTTACTTTCATATTTCCTGGATTTTAAACCTTTTCCTTGCTTTTTCCTGACTGTCAAATGTAAGTAAAAACATGATTATCTACAAATATTCCAATTATTATCTATTAATAAACTAATAGTTAATTAATAGATGAATAAGAAGTGAATAATAGATAATAGACATTTGAACTACATCGGTAAGTAGTTTATCTTAATCCGGCTCTTCCAGGGTGTAGGTCAGGAAAAAATCACTAGGTCCGGGGGAACAAACTTCGTCGATGTATTTGAATCCGGAAACCGAATGATCAGCGTTTTTTTGCATTTTAAATTTTACTATACACCCTCTCCACCAAACAAGGAGGACACCTTCTTCCGGTGCAACTAAAAGTCGCCTTGCTTCATCGAAGTCCGTTTTCGAAACAGGTTTTAAACGGATGTCCCGGGGAGTTTCCCGAATGTCATAGATTCGGAACCCGCAAGTACCCCAATAAGGAGAGAAAATGATCAATTCGTCTTTCCCGTCCACATCTATGTCTGTAAAACAGAAGGTAAGAGTTGTAGAAAATCCGTATTCTGTATATTTTTTTGCAGAATCAAAATGCAAATTGTAAGCTTTGAGGCAAATATCACGATATTCGCCTTCTTCTTCTTTCAGATATTTAAAAGAATGGGGGGTGATGGTGTTTCTACCCGGAACTCCCCAGTAATCCATACTGTCAACCCTGTGTGTTCTGTCTTTCGTACATATTTCCGCATATCCGCACCCTTTACCACCGACAAAGAATTTTTTGTTCCCTTTTTCAAAGCACAGGACATATGCGTTACAGCGATTACCGTTCAGGGCATGTATCTCCCTGACTGTATAGCCTTTTATGGGGCGGGTGTATTTTTTGAAATAGAGGGTATCTTGTGTTGAAAAGCCAGGAAAGTCGATGACTTTGTATTTGAACATGTCGGCAAAGCATTCGAACCCCGGGGGAAGGTATCTGAAACCGGTTATGAATTCCGGTTGTTTTTCCGGTGTTCTCTGTGTGTGGTTGTCTCTTTCGGCATGGAGAGATGTTATGTCTAATAACAGACATATAAAAAAGGTTGTAGTGATTCGTTTCATTGTTTGTTGGTTTTAAGGCTGATCATATTAACTTAAGTTGTTATTTTATATATCATGCTTCTGTTTCCCTTTTATAACTCCGATAATGACGATAACAATTCCTATGACGAGTAAAATGTTCCAGATTGATGCCACGATACCTTCCACCCATATTAACAATGGGAATAAGAAAAAAACTCCTATCAATAGGATTATCCATCCTATGCATCCCAGCGTATCTTTTGTTTTGCTGCCTTTATTTCCTTTGGCTATTACAAATACAAAAAAAAGTCCGATGAGAAGTAAAGGAATGGCTATCTTCAAAGAATCACCCATCTGCTCTCCATCCGGAAAACCGAAGACTTCAAAACTCCTTTGGTAACGTTGGGCAACACACACACTTGATGTTAGCAACATGGCTAATGTCGTCAAAATTGAAAATATGCCTTTCATAGTTTTTCTTTTAAATAAGGATTTTGCATAACGGAAATATAGGATCTGTATTGAATTGAATGCTATTTCAGGACTGTTTTCATGACTTGATTTTATTTTAAAGATTCAGCAGGGATTTTAATTTATTTGAATCGTCCATAATTTTATACATTTCGAAGATGATTGGGTAAATCTCTTTAATTTCTTTGACTTCTTGTTCTGTTAAAGAATTTTGGGTTGCTTGCACTAAAGCATTCATAATATCTTGAGTTGTTATTTGTAATTCATGAGAGAGCGGTTTTGCAGTTGTATTTTTTTGTAAATTAAACATAGCTATGGTACATATGTTGTAAACAGCATCATAAATACTTGAAAAACTCCAACCTATATTTGGAATATTCTGAGGATTTTTAAAAGTAATAGGGGGTGAAATTTTACTAACATCGTATTGTATTGCTTTTGTGACTTTGAAGATATTGTTGTATTTGCAACAAGATGCTGTAAAATTCTTTGTACGGATTTGTGCAAACGCAACCATGAAAGCTTTTGAATCAATATCCAATCCTAATGAGTCGCAGGCTTGTTGCAATTTTAATGTGAGCCCCTGTGCATTTGCTCTTTCTGTGGTCAAAGTATCGTAAGTAACCATTTGGTTTTTTAAGTTGAAAATTGTATGAACTTCTTGCCCGCAAGTGGTATGATACATGCCTAATAATGTGATAGCAAATACGAAATAATTTCTTTTCATAATCTTTAAATTTTAATTTATCTTAAAATATTTTGCAAGGGATTTCCTTGGCGGTCGGCAGCCAGAATGGAAGGGCAATCCGATAAGTCCAATATCCTCAAATTGTTATTAGAACAGTTGATATATAATAAAGACGGGCATTGTAAATTCAATCTTTTCAATTGGTTGTTTTTACATTCTAATTTCAATAAGGTTATAGATTTTAAATCCAATTCTTTTAATTCATTGCAGTTACAATTTAAATTCGTTAACGATGCTTCTGCTGGCAATTCTAAAACTTTCAAACGATTTTCAGCACATGTCAAATTTTGCAAGAGAGGGCAATCTTTTACATTCAAAGAGGTTAAATCATTATATAAACAATCCAATATAGTTAAACACCTACATTTATCCACATTCAATGTTTTGAGCTGATTGAATCTACAGACTAATGTACTTAGATTTTCATTGTTAGATAAATTCAAAGAAATCAAGTGATTTTCGGGACAATACAAATAATTTAAAGCAGGACAAAAAGAAAAATCCAATTCGATAAGTCGATTTTTACCACAATTCACAACTTTTAATAGGTGGCAACCACTCAAATCCAATTCTTCCAAATAATTATCATAACAAAAAAGTTGCTCTAAAAAAGGACAATGAGTAAGTTTCAGTTTTTCCATTCCAATCTTCCATGCTGTGAAATGAGATATGTTTTCTCCACGAATAGATATATTATAATTTCCATCATCCTCATACGTATGCTTGCAACTATCAATTACCACGTCATCTACCACTCCATCTCCCCAGTCTATCCTCAAATTTCCGCTACTTTTTATTTTCAACAAAACCACCTTTGAGGAAGAAGCATCAGGCTGAAAAATATCAGTAACTTTGCCTACCCTTACTGTTAACTCAATTCTGTCATAACAGATAAATACTCCAAATACCCAACACAAAACAACTGCAACAACCGAACCCACTCCGAACAGAATCCATTTATACTTCATAACCATACCTATTTATATGCCATAAAAACTCAACGTTCATACTCCAAAACTTCCCAACCTTTATTTTTAGCAATGTCTCTATTACTAGCAACTGTTCCAGGATTATTCCTTATGTCTAAAGTGTAACTACCTGCTATAGTAAATAAACCTAAGGGATCTTGGGCAGAATATGGTGCTGGTGGTTTAGGCAAATTCTCGTAAATTTGATTCAAGGCAGAAGCGGATAAATTATTATCGGCACAATGCACATGACTTAAATTCGGATTCCTCCTGATATCCAATTCCATTAGACTATTCTCTGAACAATCTAAACTATTTAATTTCGTATTACTTCTGACATCTATATTTTTCAGCTGATTTTTACGACAATTTAAGTTAGATAAATTCTTATTGTTACTGACATCCAAAATACTTAGTTGATTACTAAAGCACCAAAGAAGTTCCAACGTCTGTATTTTAGAAACATCTAATGAGGTCAGTAAATTTGCCGCACATTTTAATTCTCTTAAAACCAAATTCTTACTAACATCCAAAAAAATCAATTTGTTTCCACCACAATCTACCTCTTCTAAAGCAGGATTTTTACTGACATCCAAAGATGTAAAATTGTTGGAACCACATCTCAACTCATACAAAGATGTACAATTAGCTACATTCAAAGAATTTACTCCTGTACCATCACACTTCAACACCTTTAAAGTTGTATTCCCACTTGCATCTAAAGAAAGTAATTTACAGTCATAAGAACGAGTATTATAACAATCTAATAGACGAATTTTCCCAGTGATTTTAATAACATAAGATTCTTGAACAGCATATTTATGTTCTATTTTACCACCACCCGCATATTCATTTACACTACCATCCCCCCAATCTATCAGAATTGGTTCATCCGCTTCCGTTCCCGATAAATAAAACTCCACAAACTCTACTTTATCCGTCTTCATTGTGATATCAGCATGAGAACAGGCGGTCATGCACATAAGCAATATGCCATAACCAAGCATTCCTATTTTTTTCATATTCCTATTTATTATTAATAAGTAAATCATTAATTACAAGTATATTTCCTAATCTGCGAATACATTTATCAAATTTCTTTTTATACTTTCCTTCCGATAAATCATTGGCAAAAGCATAATATCGTTCCCGTAATTCAAATAAAGACTGCAAATCATTAACCTCTTTAGAACATAGCCCTTCTTCCAATCGTATAAAACGATTATTCAAATTATTATAAAACTTCTCGAATTTTGCATATTTTCATTTGCTTATATATTTTTGAACATTTAGTATAAATTCTTGCAGTTCTTGTATATTTTTCACGATGCCGGATTTTATATTGAAAAACTGCTCGCTGAATTCGATGGTTTCATCGATACTCTTAAATTTTTTAAACTTCATAATTTCTCGATAAACCTCACCTAACAAATCGCTCACTTTTTTCACTTCAGCAGACCCTTCCTTGGTTATTAGTCGCTTAAAAAAATATTTTAGCACCATAGGAACTATTTGCTTAATTACAGGTATATTCTTACATATCAATAAGCTATATATTATGATTACTTCTCCATATTCACTCAGCATGAGTCAATAGTTTTTAGCACCTCAAATTCCCGAACGGATGAATTGATTATCAAAAAAAAGCGTGGGAACTTTCAGTTTATCTGATAGAGGTATCGCCAAACACCTTGTAGAAATAAACAGTCACCCCACGCTGACCGATATATTGCAGAATTGCATATATGGCAAGCATGAACGTTTGTACTGTTATCCTTCTACTTAAAATTTTGGCGAATTTTCTATCAAGGATAAGCTAAACGCTTCATTTAATATGTCCGCTGTCAGGTCTTTAGCCCAACAACATGACAAATATAAACAAATTTAAACATTATGCAAACGGTTAAGGGTGACTGTTTTTAATTAGTAGGGTAAAAATAGGAAACAGTTGGGTGCAGATGTATTTTTTGCAAGACTTGCAAAAGTTTTTTCAGGGATTTCGGCGATATTCCCTTTCCTGGCAATGAAAAATCACCGGTTCATTTTTGACAGAAGTTGATAGGTATGAGACACCATGATATTCATCTGTATTTCTTTGGGTATTTGTATATTTTTCAGAGTATCCGGCAACTCTACCAATGTGCGTGACAGGTTAATTTGTTTTGGGTGCCATTCATAACCTTTTATATAGTAGTTTTGTACCAGGTCGTCGCTCATTTTCTGAAGAAACTCCCGTTTTATCCGGGAACATTTTTCATAAATGGAATTGTCGGACGGGTCGGTGAGTTTACGGATGCTTTCGTTCATGTCCTCCAAATTGTCCCGATGGGATAACAGGCGGTAGATTTGAGTCAGTTCATGACGGTACAGAGATAAATTTTTAATGAATATGCCTTCCGGATGGCGTAAAAACAAGAAATAAACGACCTTCGGCAAGAGATTCAGGGAGATCTCCATGTTGTTGTAATCCGGAAAAAACAACCTGAAATCTTCGGTCACACGAAGCCGGCTTGGTTTGGATTTCAGCATGGGAGCAATTGTATCGGACAGCAGGCGGAATAATCCTTTTCCTTTCAGAAAACGAATCCGTTCGTCTATTTCCGAAATGACTTTACTGATTTCCGTATCAAAGCGCATTTCCGGATCTGTCTCTTCCTCGGGCTCTCCATCAGTGAGAATTTTACTATATTTCGTGTTAACATCATAGAAAGCGTGCATCCGGGCATGAGCCTGAAACAATTCTCTGATGGGAATGCCACATCTCAAAGGGGTAAGTTCAAAATCCTTATTCCGTCTATCCCACTGAGATGAACGGGCTAGGAGCATTGCCCCTTGCATGTCCTTTGAAACATGCAGGTCTGCAAACAAGCTGGCTGTAATAACCGAAGTTATATTTTCCGGACAAATCGTGCAGTTGAGTTCCGCACCGGGATAAATACGTCAGAAAACATTGGCTTCATCCTGTACCAACAAGGGTAAATACAAAAAATTTAAATTATGAGCCGCGTAGATTTTTTGAATTTCATCCAAATTATGGGCAATGAGTTGATTCTCCTGTATATCATAAGACGTTTCTATATACAAAACAAAATCTTCCGGAAAATCATCCTAATATTTTGAACTTATACCTGGATATGAAACAGAATTTTGCTTTACAATTTCTTCAGTATTCAGTTTGTTCGATTCAGACATGGATATCAATTAATATATTTTGTGACAACTTGTACACAATGTCACAAATATAAGATATTTTTCACATCTGCAAATGTTTAGGTAAATTGATTGTTGAATGAATTAAAAAAAGATATGGAAGGGGGGAAGATGGAGTGGGGGATGGCGGAGAAATGCAGATGGTGGTGCAGAAAATGATGCCGGTGGTGATGCGGGAGATGATACCGGAGCGAAAAAACAGGTATTTCCGGCTGCTGTTCTGACAGATGCCGATGCAGGTGCTACTATTCTATATGGTATTGATAATCATATAATTATTTTGTTGTTCCGGAAAGAAAAATAGGGGATTTTTTTTGAAAATATCCGATGTTTTACCCTATTTTTGCAACAGGAAAAAACCGCTACAATAAGACAATCGTAAGTCAGGCGGAATTCTACGCTCTTTTATATGTTGGATCCAATACGGAATGTAATCTCCCTTGTTCTGTGCTTGTCGGAAAACAGTTCATGGGGTGAATAGATTCCTTTGACGGTTGCGGGTAGGTTATATGATGGTGCGCAGTCGTATCCTACTTGGTCAACTGTTTTGAAGACAGTCTTGGGACTGTCGAAAAAAATGAATATCTGTTTTGTCTGGAAGGACGGAGCAGGTGATGTCAAACCCCATAAATTGAGAAAATTATGGGAAAGATTAAGCCGGATCTGGCCGGTGCTTATGTGAGCAAGGTTGGTGGTGTCGCTTATTATATAAAGGATGGCGTAAATTATGTCAGGTCTTTGAGTAAGAGCGAATATAAATCCAATACTCCCTTGCAGGCAGAAGTGAAGGCCAGATTCAAATCCGCCTCGCAAATGGCGGGGCAAATGAAGGAAATCGCCAAAGTGGGTTTTCCTCAGCGGAAACGGGGAATAACGCCTAAGAATGCCTGGCATTCGGCGAACAAAGAATGTTTCCGTAAAACAGATGAAGGCATTGAGATCGATTTTGAAAAACTCCAATTTTCGAACGGTAGTCTTTATCCGCCGGAGGTGACGCTGACCTACGACCAGGAGTCGCAGACCTATACAGCAAGCTATCCGGAGATGCCGGCAGAAAGCAACTGCCATCCGGATGATGTTGTGTATGTGCTGCTTCTGGATACCGAACAGCTGTTTACGCGTCTGGTGCCAATAGGGCAGCGCGGTGAAGCCGGAGAAACGGTAATCGAAGTCTCTGATTTGTGGAGTGGCGCTGTTATGGCTTATTGTTTTGCAACTAGTGCAGATGGCAAGACAGCCAGCAGGACGTTACATCTGGAGATTTCCTGACAGGCAGACCGGGCGATTGCCGGAATGAGACATAATTTGCCTGATTATTGATATAGTGTGTCAAAAATTTTTGACACACTATTTTTTTAGTTCATTTTCAGGTGACTTGCGGGGAATGGCAAGGTTTACTCAGACCTCCTGTTTCAAAATCGTCTCTTCGATGATCTGCGGGAAATACCGGTATTCCAATTCATGTACCCGGGCGGCAAGGTCGTCGGGGGTGTCTGTCGGGAGCACCGGGCATTTGGCCTGAAAGATGATAGCGCCCTGGTCGTAGTGATCATTGACATAATGAATGGTGATGCCGCTTTCCTTTTCGCCGGCTGCAATAACGGCCTCGTGTACATGGTGACCGTACATACCTTTACCGCCGTAGGCCGGGAGAAGGGCCGGATGGATATTGATGATCCGGTTTGGGAAGGCAGCTGTTATACAAGCTGGCATTAACCATAAAAAACCGGCCAATATGATAAAATCGATCCCGTCTGCCTGTAATTGGTGCAGCATTTTCTCCGGGTCACGAAGTTCTGACCGGTTAAAAACAAGGGTCGGAACATTGTATTTTTTTGCCCGTTCCAGAACATAAGCATCCGGGACATTACAAAAGACAGATTTTACGCAGAATTGCGGTTTTTGAGCAAAATATTGAATGATATTTTCAGCGTTAGAACCTGATCCTGAGGCAAATATTGCTATTTTTTTCATGGTGTAAGCATTTAAAAATCAAGACGATAAAGGTAATAAAAGTTTATTCTTGGCAAAAAATTTTTTAGTGAAAAAAATAAAGTCTAAATTTGCCATCTGAATTTAGATAATTATGCAAATCTTGTTGCATAGAGTGTTAAAGTAAAAAGAATGTCTAATTAAAATTTTAAGCTATGTCTGACATTACTGAAAGAGTACAACGGATTATTGAAGAGAAATTAGGTGTAGATGCATCAGAAGTTAAACCCGAAGCTACCTTCACAAATGATCTGGGTGCCGACTCTTTGGATACTGTTGAGCTGATTATGGAACTGGAAAAAGAATTCAATATTACTATTCCGGATGATCAAGCAGAAAAAATTGTTACTGTAGGTGATGCTATCTCTTACGTGGAAGCTAACGCAAAGTAATTTAATATTGTTTTTATGGATTTGAAACGAGTAGTAATTACAGGTCTTGGAACAATCAACCCTTTAGGTCATAATGTGCCTGAGTTTTGGGACAATTTATTGAAAGGCGTCAGTGGCGCCGGTCCTATTACTCGTTTCGATGCATCAAAATTCCGCACACAGTTTGCTTGTGAGGTGAAAAATTACGAACCGACCGGATATTTCGATAAGAAAGAAGTTCGGAAGATGGATCTTTATACTCAATTCGGTATCATCGCTGCAAGAGAGGCGCTTAAAGATTCGGGTTTGGACCTGGAAACAGCGAACAAAAAGCGGATAGGTGTAATATGGGGAGCAGGAATCGGTGGCTTGCAGACTTTTTTCGAGGAGTGTGATACTTTCTCGAAAGGAGATGGTACGCCTCGATTCAATCCTTTTTTTATACCTAAGATGATCGCTAACATGGGAGGAGCCATGATCGCTATAGAAAACGGATTGAAAGGTCCGAACTATACGACGGTCTCTGCATGTGCATCGTCGGCTCACGCTATTGTTGATGCATTGAACTTAATTCGCTTAGGAAAAGCTGATGCCATTGTTGCCGGTGGTTCTGAAGCTGCTGTCACCGTTCCTGGTGTAGGTGGTTTCAATTCGATGAAAGCCCTTTCAACCCGCAACGATGACCCGAAGACAGCTTCCCGTCCTTTCGATGCAGACCGGGATGGTTTTGTGATCGGTGAAGGTGGAGCTGCCCTGATTCTTGAAGAGTATGAACATGCTGTGGCCAGAGGTGCACATATCTATGCAGAGATTGCAGGGGGTGCCGGAAACTGCGACGCTTATCATATGACCGCTCCGGATCCGGACGGGGCCTATGAAGTGATGTTGCTGGCTCTTGAAGATGCAGGTATGAAACCCGAAGATATCGATTATATCAATGTACACGGTACTTCGACCGGGTTGGGAGATATCTCCGAACCGACAGCTATCCTGAAAGCGTTTGGCGAGCATGCTTACAAGTTGAATATCAGTTCTACGAAATCTATGACAGGTCACCTTTTGGGGGCTGCGGGTGCTGTAGAAGCGATCGCTTGTACGTTGGCAGTAAAGAATGATATTGTTCCTCCGACGATTAATTTCCATACTTTGGCTCCGGAGCTCGATCCGAAATTGAATTTTACGTTCAACGAGCCGCAAAAGAGGGAAGTGAAAGTGGCCATAAGCAATACTTTTGGCTTCGGTGGACACAATGCATGTGTCGTAATCAAAAAATAATCACATACTAAATTCTTTAGGGCTGTGATTAGGCAAATCATTCAATCCATAAGACTTTACCTGAATCGTAACGGGAAGTTTTATGGATTGTCTATTTCTCAGATCGGCTTTGTGCCCAACAATAAGAGTCTGTATCGTTTAGCTCTGCTGCATAAGTCGGCATCGAAGATGACTTCCAAAGGGGTTGTGCTCAATTACGAACGTCTGGAGTTTTTAGGAGATGCCGTTCTGGGAGCTATTGTCGCTGAATTATTGTATAAATTCTTTCCTAAAAAGGACGAAGGTTTTCTTACCCGTGTCCGTTCTAAAGTAGTCAGCCGCGAATCTTTGAATGAATTGGCCATTAATATCGGCCTGGATAAAGCTGTTGTCGCAAAATCGGATATCTCCCGGAATAAACATATTTACGGAGATGTATTCGAAGCTTTTATCGGGGCGATGTTTCTGGATCAGGGATTCGTTAATACCAAACGGTTTATCGAGAAGTTTATCTTTCCCAATTTCTTCGATATCAAAGATCTGGTGACGATCGACACCAACTACAAAAGCCGCCTGATCGAATGGGGACAAAAAAATAAAGTCGATATCCATTTCCAGACAGACGAAGTGGCACGCGGACGTCGTAAATTCTGTTGCACCGTGATGCTTAGCGAGGAAGAAAAAGGAAAAGGGGAAGGTACTTCCAAAAAAGAAGCCGAACAAAATGCGGCTAAAATTGTTATCGATATCTTATCGAAAGAAGCTGACGGAAATATAGAAATTTAAGATTTACGATTTACAATCGATTCTGAACGTAAATCGTAAATCGTAATTATGAATTATCTTACTCTTTCAACATAAGAGCCATCGGCTGTCGAAATCCGGATTTTTTCTCCCATTTCAATGAACAGGGGAACCATTACTTTGGCGCCGGTTTCCACTTCTGCCGGTTTCAGTGCGGTAGATGAAGCGGTATCGCCTTTCAGGCCCGGTTCGGTATAGGTCACTTCCAACACGACACTCGGCATCAACTCGACATACAACGGAGTTTCGGTATCGGCATGTACAACCATTTCTACTGCATCTCCTTCTTTCAGAAATTGAGGGGCATTGATCAGTTCTTCCGGGATGTTTACCTGTTCGAAAGTCTCGGTATGCATCATCACATAGTCTTCGCCTTCTTTGTACAGGAATTGATACGGACGTCTTTCGATACGGGCCGTGTCGATTTTAACTCCAGAGGTGAATGTGTTTTCAAGTATACGGCCGGTTTTTACGTTTCTCAGCTTGGTTCTCACGAATGCCGGACCTTTACCGGGTTTTACATGCTGAAACTGTACGATTGTATATAAATCGTCTTTGAATACAATACATAGTCCGTTACGGAAATCTGCTGTTGTTGCCATTGATTCTGTATTTTTTTGATTATAATTTTATTTTGAGGTTGCAAATATAGAAAAAAGGGATCAAAATGCCAAGTGAATCGCTTATGGATTTCATTCTGAGCTGTTTGGAGAAAACTATTTTTCAATGCATCCGGGGGAATGTCGTTCGTTTGCGTTGGATTGTGTGAAATAATACTGGCTATTTTGAAAAGTGAAATAGATGTAATTTAACTAAGGAAGAGTTTTGAAATGACCCCTAAAAGTTTTGTATCCAACTTTTAGGGGTCATTCCCAAAATTTTACTTTTCTGCCAGCCTTTTTTATTATGGCTCCGAAAGATTATTGAGCGGCTACTTCATTTTGATAAGTGTAATCACCGAAACCTAAAATCGGGAAGAAAACGAAAGGTAAAAGAATCAGACCGATGGTAAAGCCGATTCCCTGACCGAATTTTTTGGCTATTTCATTGTAAAGCATGATAGCGAATACAATATTTACCAACGGAATGAAAAACATGATCACCCACCAGGCCGGTTTGGCTGCTATCTTAGTCATCAGATAGATGTTGTAAATCGGAATGATACATCCCCAACCCGGCTGCCCGGCCTTTTCAAATGTTTTCCACATGCCTGCGATGACGATCACGACAATCGCAAGATAAATAATAGAACCAATCATAATTTTTAGTTTTTAGTTATAAAAGTAATGATGCACACCTAAATCTTGATTAGATTATGCAAATATACATATTTTGGGAATCGGTTACGTCTGATTGGAATTTTTTTTGAATTTGATATCGGTATCTGATCAAAACTTAATAATTCATAAAATTTATGGTATTTATATACATGTTTATCCTAAATGTAGGTTTATAAGTGTAAATATGTATATAACTACCAAATTTATTTCGTCAAATGAATATAGTCCGTCAATATAGTTTGGATGAATTGTAAATTATTCATATGAGTTTCTATTCCGGTCAATTCCTTGATCTTAGCCGATAAAGGCTCCAGGAGTTTATACTCTTTGTTTTTTTCGAATTCCCGGAACACTTCCCGGACAATGGCCATGTCTTTATCCGAAAGCATAGCGATTTGGGGAAAAGTCGGCTGGTAAGATTCCGGTGTTTCGAAAAAACTGAGCCGTCTCAGATCGGTGTCCTTTTTTTCATGAATGACCGTGGTACCTGCTGCCAAATCCCCGAGACGCTGCATTTTCGAACTGATGATAATGCTCAGCATAGCAAGAATACCCATACTGGCACTGATGTCTACCAGACGCAATATCCAGCGCAACAGACAATTCCAGAAAGAGAGCTTTCGGCCGTCGAGCCGTACGACCCTTAAATGTAAAGTTAGTTTACCCAGACTCCTGCCATGAAAAAAGTATTCACAAACAAAATGGTAACACATTAAAATGACCAATAAGATAATGGCTGTCGTGGTGTTCCTGAAAATACTACTGAGGGAAGCCAGGGTGAAACAGAGTATGTATATTCCGCCTAAGAAAGCCAGGTCGATGAGGGTTGCCCCTATCCGGTTCACCAATCCTGCCGGCTGGTATACAATATTGACGTGCTGGGCAGTACGTATAGATATATCCATATAAGTTGAATTTATATTCTATTTTATCTTGCAAACATATGTTTTTTTCTGAAAAAAATATACTTTTATGCTGTTTAACTGAGAGTATGAAAGAAGCCCGGTTTATTTCACGTAATAAAGATAAATGGAAAAATATGGAAAACGGACAGCAACCGGATGCGGAGCATTTGGCTGCTAATTTTATCGAATTGTCCGATGATCTGGCTTATGCCCGTACTTTTTATCCGGGAAGCGAGGTGGAACGCTACCTGAACCAGCTGATTGCCGGTTATCAAACCGATATCAACTCGCGGCCTGTGCGGAAAAATAAACCGATATGGTATTTTTGGAAACAAGAATTGCCTTTACTGTTGGCCAGCGAATACAAAACCTTACTTTTTGCCTTTTTCTTTTTCGTGTTGTCGGCTTTTGTCGGGGTATTTTCAGCTGCTCACGATGAGTCGTTCATCCGCTTGATTTTGGGAGATACTTATGTGAATATGACCATCGATAATATCACTTCCGGTAAACCGATGGGCGTTTATAACCAGGGAGACGAATGGGAGATGTTTTTGCGGATTACGACGAACAATATCCGGGTGTCTTTTATCGCTTTTGCTTTCGGGTTATTTTTTTCGGCCGGAACTTTGTGGATCCTTTTCTCGAACGGGATGATGATCGGTGCTTTCGAATATTTTTTCTATAAATACGGTTTATTGGCCCACTCCGTCATGTCGGTATGGGCACACGGTACTTTCGAGATTACTTCGGTTATTATTGCCGGAGCTGCCGGGCTGATTATGGGGAATAGCTTTTTGTTTCCCGGGACTTATCCCCGTTTGTTTTCTTTCAGGCGGGGAGCTGTTCGTGGGGTGAAGATCGTAGCGGGATTAGTTCCCTTTTTTATTCTGGCCGGCGTGATCGAGAGTTATATTACCCGTTATGCAGATGCTATGCCTGTCGTCGGTGCACTCTGTATCGGGATTTCGGCTGTCGGCGTGATCGGTTATTTTATCGTTTATCCTGTGATCATCGGGCGCAGACAGAAGTTGAACGAAGGAGAAATAGATTGATATTTTAAATATACATGTGAATGGAAAAGATTAATTTTAATCAGGTACGTGGGTTCAGTGATTCGATTACCCTGACTTTTAATTTTATTAAACAGGAATTTAAGCCTTTGCTGAGGTCTTTTGCGGTGATTGCCCTGCCTGTTATTTTTATCGGATTGTTTTTTATGAGCTATTCGGCTCGTGAGAGCTTGATTGCGATCGTACAGCCTGATCAATACGCCGGATCGCCGCTCGATATGCTGACCAATAGCCTGTTGACCAATCTTTCGACGATGGTGATCTATTTCTGGATGGCGCTGATCGGTATCGCTTATATTCGTGTTTATCAGGATAAAGTTGCTGCGGCCGACGAGGCAAGAATCACTCCGGGAGAGGTTTGGCAAGTGATGTGGCGTAATCTGGGTAAATCCCTGTTGTGGGCGGTTATCTATTTGCTGATGGTTGTTTTCGGTACGATACTCTTTATTGCTCCCGGGGTTTATCTGGGAGTCGTTTTTGGTTTCGTATTCTATTATATGATACTGGAAAACCGGTCGATTTCGGCGGGAATGAGCGGTTCGAGAGAGTTGTTGAAGGGAAAGTGGTGGAATTTCTTCGGGTATGTGATCGTTTTACAGTTGATTGTCGGCGGGCTTTCTTATATTTTTTCCATTCCCTACCTGGTTTTGACTTTTAAGACTACTTTTACCCAGCAGCTTCCTGGAATTTACGAAACGACTTTTAGTCTTTTGTTCGCCAACCTGGGACAAAGCCTGTTGCAACTGATCTCCGTGGTGGGTATTGCAGTCCGGTTCTTCACTTATCTGGAACAGAAAGAACATACCGGTCTGTTGAGTAAGATCGGACAGATCGGGAATAGGGATAAACAAATGCCGGAGCGTGAAGAAATGCATTGAATATATTGTTTTTGTCGTCGTTCTGCTTGTGGGACGGGGAGAGGGGGGGGCTGCTTCGGTTTCGGCGGAGTCGGTATCGGTTTCTGGTCGGATCGCTTATCGGGAACGTACTCCCGGAGAAAACTTTTTACAACAGTACCGTGACGATCCGGCATTCGATTATTCGGTGAAACCGGTTGCCGAAACCGGTGATTGGTGGCAGAGATTGAGGTGGTGGCTTATGCAGCATATCTTCGGTAGTTACACGCATAAAGATATCGTATGGCTGGACTTGTTGCTGAAAGTGCTGGCAGGACTGATCGTCGTTTTTGGCATTTATAAACTCGTACGCAGCAAGTTTTGGCTGACTGCAAAATCGGAACCGGACTTTCAGAAAACGATGGCCCCCTGGATAGGTGAAGCCTGGAACGAACTTTCTTACCGGCAAATGCTGGAACAAGCCGTGGCGGAAAATGATTTCAAATTGGCTATACGCATTCGCTATGGAGGCCTGCTGCATTTGATGGATGAAAAAGGAATGATCCGCTGGGATGCCCATAAAACGAATAGATCCTATTACTATGAATTGAAAGATAAAGCCTTAAGGGATGATTTTGAAAAGCTCGCTTATATTTTCGATTGCGTGTGTTACGGTGATTTTGAGGTGAGTGCTTCTCTGTATGGGCAACTTGAACCGGTGTTCGACGAATTCCGGGATAAACTGAAAAAATGAAGATTAGAAATTTTGTCGGTATTGCATTATTGTTGATCTTATCACTGATCTACACCTGGTATGAGGCAAATCGTCCCCGGCCGGTAGATTGGTCCGAAACGTATTCGCCGAAGGATAAGATCCCTTACGGTACTTACATTACATACCGGAGCTTGCCTGAATTATTCCCGGATTCAAAGATCAGGACTTCGCGCTTGTCGATAGCCGAAGAGTTCGGAAGTGGGCGGGATACATCTGCCGGGACATACATTTTTGTCGGTTCGGACTATCGGATCGATGCCCTTGAATTGAAACATTTGATGCAGTGGGTAGAGAAAGGAAATGATATGTTCGTTGCCGCCGGGTGGATTGCCGACACGCTGTTGAATGCTTTATCCCTGAAGCTGGAACAGAATTTGAACCCCAGCGGCAGTAAATTGCTTTTTGCTCCCGGGCACGTATATCCGTTTTATAAAATCCGGCACGGTAGCTATTTTGTCTTGCCGGCTGATTTTAAAGGCGAACGTTTGGGGGGTAGGATCGATAACGATTCCACCGATTTTATCCGCCTACCCTATGGGCGGGGACAGGTATTCCTGAATTTGAATCCCTGGGCTTTCACCAATCGCTGGGTTTTGGATAGTGTCTGTGGCGATTATTATTACAAGGCGTTGTCGTGGTTACCGGATAAAGGTCGAACAGTGATTTGGGACGCCTACCACACGTTGGGAAGGCAGGAAGCACAAACACCTTTGCGGGTGATTTTGCAATACCCTGCCTTAAAATGGGCGCTTTATCTGTTGCTGGCAGGAGCTTTGTGTTATGTGCTGTTCCGCGCACGGAGAGAACAACGTCCGATTCCGGTAATCCACCCTCCGGAAAATAAAATGCTCGAATTTATAGCTACCGTGAGTTCACTTTATTATAAACAGAAAGAACATTCGGCGATTGCTTTAAAACTGACCGACTATTTTCTGGGAGAGGTCAGGACCAGATATCAACTGGCTACCGACCGGCTGGACGAACCCTTTATCCTCGGGTTATCCGCACGCTCCGGGGTAGAGGAGGAAGATACCCGCAGACTGGTGCAGCTGATTACGAAAGTCAGAACCAGCCGGCAGGTGAATGAAACCGAATTGCGTAATTTGGTACAGGGAACAGAACTTTTTAACAGGAAATTAAATCAATAAAATATGGATACTGGTTTTGAAACGAGAATAGATTTTTCAGCGTTGAATGAGAAAATTGGTTTGTTAAGAGAACAAATGGCCCGGGTGATTATCGGGCAGCGGCAAGTGGTCGATTTGTTACTGACGGCCTTGCTGGCCGACGGCCATGTTTTGATCGAAGGAATACCCGGAGTGGCTAAAACATTGATGGCTAAAGTGTTGTCTCATTTGATCGAAGCCGGTTTCTGCCGTATTCAGTTTACTCCCGACCTGATGCCGAGTGATGTCCTCGGGACTTCGGTATTTTTACCTTCTACAGGAAAATTCGAGTTCCGGCAGGGGCCTGTATTTACCAATATTTTATTGGTGGATGAGATCAACCGCTCGCCGGCAAAGACGCAGGCAGCCCTTTTTGAAGTTATGGAAGAAAGACAGATTACCAATGATGGTGTAGAATATGCTATGGAGTTTCCATTTATGGTCGTCGCAACGCAGAATCCGGTAGAACACGAAGGCACTTATCGCCTGCCGGAAGCCCAACTCGACCGGTTTATGTTTAAAATTTTAGTGGATTATCCCAGGAAAGAAGAAGAGATTGAAGTATTGGAATTGCACGATAAAAGATCGTCCGAAAGTTGGAAAGAACAAACACCGGTAGTATCGGTCGGGGAATTGAGCTATTTACGGGAGAAAGTACATGATGTGCATGTCGACGGAAAAATAAAAGCTTTTATCGTAGATATCGTCGGTACAACCCGCGACAATGCCTGGTTGTACCTGGGTGCCTCTCCCCGGGCATCGATCGCTTTGATGAATAGTGCAAAAGCATTTGCTGCCATCAGCGGACGTGATTTTGTCGTTCCTGAGGATGTATTGTATCTGGCTGCTCCGGTATTGCGGCATCGCGTGCAGCTTTCGGCCGAGAAAGAGTTGGAAGGGGTTGTGGTGGATCAGGTCATTCAACAATTGATCGCTAAAGTCGAAATTCCCAGATAATGAAGGAACTCTTTTTGAACCGGCGTTTTTTTATGTTCCTGTGGGGTGGGGTATTCGCTTTACTGCTGACCTTCGTATTTCCTCGGGTATATCCCTGGGTAATCTGGGCTTTGGGATGCGGAGGGGGACTCGTCGTTGTGGATATCACCTTGTTGTATGGATTCGGAAAGGCATGCGGTGCACAACGTATCGTAGGGGATAAATTTTCCAACGGGGAAGAAAATCCGGTACGGATCCGGGTGGAAAACAAGTATCCTTTTGCGGTCCGGGTGCGTGTCGTAGATGAAGCGCCGGTCGAATTTCAGGAAAGAAACAACAGTTTGAATTTTTGTCTGTCCTCCCACGAACACAAAGAAGGTACTTACTTCCTCCGCCCTGTAAAACGAGGGGCTTACCGGTTCGGGCAGGTCAGGGTATTCGTGACCTCCCGTTTGTCGCTGGTCGAACGCCGCTATTCCTTCGGAAAAGAAAAGGAAGTGGCGGTTTATCCTTCCTTTGTCTCTATGCGGAAATACGAATTACTGGCATTTACAGGCCGGCAGTCCGGTAACGGGATAAAACGGATCCGGGTGGCCGGTATTTCCACTGCTTTCGACCAGATAAAGCCTTATATCCAGGGTGATGATCCCCGTACCGTAAATTGGAAAGCGACCGCCAAATGCAACCGGCTTATGGTCAACTCCTATACCGAAGAACGTTCACAATCCGTGTATTGCGTGATCGATAAAGGACGGACCATGCAAGCTCCTTTTCGGGGAATGACGACTTTGGATTATGCGATCAATGCCACCCTGGCCTTGGCGAATATCATTCTGAAAAAAGGAGATAAAGCCGGATTACTGACTTTCTCTGATAAAGCCGGAGCGTTGATAAAAGCAGATAACCGCCGGTTGCAGCTGAATAGTATCAGCGAGGCGCTTTATAGTCAGCAGACTTATTATCTGGAGTCGGATTTCGAGCAATTGTGCATCACGGCTTCCCGGCGGATCCATAACCGGAGTCTGCTGATCCTTTTTACAAATTTCGATACCGTCGACGGGATGAAGCGCCGTTTGCCGGCTTTGAAAAGGTTGACGGATAACCATTTGCTGCTGATCGTTTTATTTGAAAACACAGAGATCAACCGGGTGGTGACCGAACCGGCCTTGAGCATCCGGGATATCTATTTCAAAGCTTTAGCCGGAAGTTTTATTACAGAGAAAAGGCGTATCGCCCACGAGCTGAGAAATGCCGGTATTTATACCATTCTGACCGAACCCGAAAAACTGACCGCTACGGTGATCGATGGCTATCTGGAAATGAAAGAAAGGGGACTTGTTTAAATCTGCTCTTCTGCTGTATCGATCCCCGTTGCAATTTCCTGGATAATCCCTTTCCGGATATAGACTTGCCGGGCATGTTTCCGTACCAATGGGCGGTAGTATTCGAAAATAATTCCTCCGAGAGCACAGGAAACACCTGAGATCAGGATGATAGCCGGTAAACCGGTTTGCTTTTCCAGACTGCCCAGAAACATACTCCCCACCGGAGCTATTCCGGTGAAAGTCATTGCCAGATATCCCATGACACGTCCTCTTTTATCTTCATCGGATAACGTTTGTAACAGGGTGTTGATAGAGGCTACCGTACTGATGATGGCAAATCCTGCTGGCAGGCAAATGAATGCTGCAATCCAATAAGTATCGATATACGATAGAATCATTAGGCTGATCCCCAGCAGGAAGGCCGATATCGTGACTACCTTACCCAGGCCGACTACGCTTTTGCGGGCTGCGAGGTAAAGGGCGGCCAGAAAAGAGCCCACTCCGATGCAGGATAGTAAAAATCCCAGCATTTCGCTATCTCCCTGAAGAATATCCTTGACATAAGCCGGAATAAAAGTCATGAGCGGCAAGCCGAAGAAACTAACGGCACTCATTAACAACAACAGGGCCCGTATGGGAATGTTACCGGACACATAGGAGAAACCTTCTTGTATATCTGTGAGCACATTTTGCCGGCGGTGCTGAACGGTAAAAGGAGACAGGCGCATCAGGAAGAGGGCGATGATGACTCCCAGGTAACTGATTCCGTTCAATAGAAAGCAGAGCCCTTCACCGAAGATTCCGATCAGTACTCCTCCGACTGCCGGGCCGATGAGCCGGGAACCATTGATCACAGCCGAATTGAGCGCGATGGCATTGCTGAGATGTTCTTTGGCTACCAAACTCGGATAGAAGGCTTGACGGGTGGGATTGTCCAGGGCGTTGATGCAACCGATCAGCAGGCTTAAAATCAGGATATGCCATACTTCGATCACGCCGCTCAAGGTCAGTGCAGCCATCGAAAGGGCTTGTACCATAGATAAAGATTGGGTCAGGATCAGTATTTTTTGCCGGTCGAAACGATCGACAAAAACACTCATGAGAGGGGTGACCAATAAAATCGGAATTTGGGCCATAAAAGTTACCGTTGCCAGCAAAAATACCGAACCGGTCAGGCGGTATACCAACCAGCTCATCGCAATCTGTTGCATCCAGGTCCCGGTCAGCGACACACACATCCCCGTGAAATACAACCGGAAATTACGCGTCTTCAACGATATCAGAATAGATGAAAAAGCCTTACCGTTATCCGGTAAGATCTCCCGTAATCCTCGAATCACTTTCTTTTTCTTTTAATCCCTGATTTTGTTTCGTTTAAAGCCCCAGTTCCTCTCCGATCAAAATGACTTTGATTCTGCCTGCCGGATAACTCTTTTCTGTAATTGTCCAGACGTTACAAATCCGGTCGGGGCTATTACAATCCATACATACACCGGTCTTGTGGCATGGGGTACGGAAGCCTTCATGGCGTATTGCATTTCGGGGAGCTGCAATGGTCCTGACCCGGTGCATGGCTTCCTCCAGGTTTGCGGTGATTTTATTGATACCGATGAACAATACCACATGTTTAGGCCCGAAAGTGATACCGCCGACCCGGTTACCAATCATATCCAGATTGACCAATTGACCTTTTTGTGTGAGGGCGTTGCTCCCCGTTAGAAACAGGTCGGTTAACAGAGCCTGGCGTCGCCAATAGATCTTTTGTTTCCGGCTCATACCCGGAGCGAAACTATCGATGACCGAGAGTTCCGGATTTTTTTGCAATTCATTCAAAACGCCCGTAGCCTTCATCGTTTCGGAATCGCCCCAGGAAACAGTCTCCACCTGTAGTCCCGGGAAGATATCCCGGAAAAATATCGCACTGGCTTCGGCTGTATTATGGGCAAAAAATGCTTCGAAATGGTTGTGGCGTAAAGCTGCAATAGTTTTGTCGATGATTTCTTTGTTCATATTTTGTTTACTTTTTGTCTGTTTTAACGTATACGACCGATGATTATCCGTGAATCATCGATGCTGTCTGCTGTAGTTACAAAGCCGGTAAAGAGTGTAAAAACAGCCTGGAACTCTTGTAACTGAAATGATAGATTAAGTGATGGACAAAGATAGGGATTTACTCTTTTTATCTGGAATTTGTTTGTTAATATTTCATTTTATAATTTTACGCCCTTAATAACATCGATTATGAAAAGAATGCTCACACATTTAGGTCTTCGGTTTTTTCTGCTTTTTTCCTGTATTTTTCTTTCCTCGTTTTTTATTTCACTTTCTGCTCAGGAGTTTGTAAAAGGGGGGGCGAATGGTTTCGAATGGCGGTTGATAGGCCGTGTATTTTTTGACGGAGGGTATTTTTTTAACGATACCACCGATTTAGGTAGTAGTTTTCAGGTGAACGATATCCGTTTAGGGACCCAGATTCGTTTTCTGGAGCACTGGGAAGCTAAAATAGAATTGGGGTATGGAGACAGTAAGATCAGTATGAAGGATATTTTCCTGACTTACAAATTCGGTGAACAGGCTGTCCGGGTCGGTTATCAATATGAGCCTTTCGGAAATTCACGGGTAGGAACGACGAATTTTCGTTTTATGACCAATGCTGCTTCGGATAAAGCGTTGGGAAATTCCCGGAAATTGGGGGTGGGCTACAGCTATAATCACCAATGGTTTAATTTTATGGGAGGTATATACAGCGACGGAGATGTACAGAAGTCCAAGTCGCTGGATCAGGGCTATTCCCTGGCGGCGAAACTGATCGGCCGGCCTCTGTTGAAAGATAAGAAACTTGTCCATCTTTCTGTCGCACCCCGGTTCAGTAGCGGACAGGAAACGATCACTTTCAATGCCGGCATACCGACCGATTTATTGACGAAAGACGATAATTCGTATGTAGAGGCAAAAGTGGATCAGGTGATTAATCAATGGAAGCTCGATCTCGAAATGATTTTGCTCTACAATAAATGGTATTTCCAGGGGCAATATTTTCTGGCACACCTGAATCGTTTTCAGGCCGATAATTACAATGGCAAAGGATGGTACGGTCAGATCGGATACATGATTCTGGGAGCAAAGCATAATTATAATGCTGCTACCGGTATGATCGTCAATCCTGCTCCCAAAAGCCTTGAAGTGTTATGCCGCTATAATATGATCGACCTGAATGATGCCGGTATCCGGGGAGGGAGACTGACGGATATTTCTTTGGGAATGAATTATTTTATCAATAAATATGTAGCAGCAAAAATCAATTATACCCATATGATGGTCGGAAATAGTTCGCCCAAGGGAGGGGATGATTTCGATCTGATTCAGGCCCGGCTGCAATTTTCATTTTAGTTTGCAGAAGATAAAAATTTCCTTACCTTAGACCGGTCGGAAAAGTCCATAAATTTCCCGGATCGGATGGGCTTATTCTGTCGTGACCGATAAGATTTAATTTTAATAATATGAAAAAGATTCTGGTAAGTTTAGCCGTATTGTGGTGTGTGGCACTCGGTGTACAGGCACAGGATAATCAGGAGTATGAGAAGCAAGTTGCCAAGATGTTGGAAATGACTCATACCATGGATGCCATGAAACAAATCTTCCCTCAGATGACAGCTATGTTAAAGCAGCAGTTGCCTCAGGCTCCCGATGAATTTTGGAAAGAGCTGGATGCTTCTATGAATGGGATGTATGACAAGATGATCAAGGCGGTGATCCCGGTGTATAAAAAATACCTTACACTGGATGATCTGAAAGAGATCATCAAGTTTTATGAAACTCCGGTAGGAAAGAAATTGTCTGAAATGAATCCCAAAGCGACAGCCGAAATATTACCTATCGCCCAACAGATCGGGATGCAGACGATGCAGGAACTGATGCAGAAAGCACAGGAAAAAGGGTATTTGAAACAACAATAAAAAGGGATTCCGACAAGTCGAATTTTCGACTTGTTGGGATTAGTGTCCCATGTAGGGATATACATGGGTATAGGGCTGATTGGCGGGACTTTCGGTTCCGGATTTTAAGCTATTTATTAAAGCTGATCAGCGTGTTCAAAGAATGTACTGATAGATCAGTTGTCGGTCTGTTTACGGCAGAGTGGGCCTTTCTTTCATTAATAGCCCGTTTCCTGTTCTAAAGGCGGGTATCTTATTTTTCTTTTTATACGGTAGTTTTTAGATATAGACCGTTTTCTCTGTTTTTTATTCAATATACCGATCCGAAAGCGGGCCATTAGGGGATTTCTGTTTTGGGAATATATTTATTTAATCTTTTCGGATAACATAAACTTTATCTAAAACTGTATATTTGTTTGTATCTTTTTCTTAATGAATATCGATAAATATTTTTATTATTGATAATTATGTTTAAATTCGTATCGATTAACCTAAAAACTTAAATTTATGAAGCAAAGTTTTTTATTCAGTGTTTCATTTACCATCTTCCCTATTTTAAATAAGATTGAAATAAAGAGTAATAATAAGTGTTATTAAAAGGAGGATAGCGATTATTATTTTGATTGTTTTATTTGTCAAAAATGTTGATGTCAATGAAATGATCAATACAGATGAAAGAATCCATTTTCCTTTTTCTGTCCAAGAGGTAGCTAATAGAATGATTATTATTGTAGCGATGACTAAATAATCTATAATTCCCCATTTTTTTTTCATAGTCCTGAAATATTATAAGGTATACATCCAACCCCGGAAAGTTAATAATAAGTTGTTGTTATAAAAAGTGTGTATACGTTTTTTGTAATATTATATCTTGTCGACTATAATGTTTTTATTTTCATCCAGGCGGATCATTCCGTTAAACGGGTTGCCTTTCGGATCCTTGAAACCGGATATTTTGCCGGTTTGGCCTTTTTGTATTAATGTATCTACTTGTTTTTGGGTGAGTTTCTTGCCTTGTATTTCCATCGGAATCAGAAAATCACAGGATTTCCGGTATAGGGTACATCCCCAGGCGGTTTTTCCCTTCACAATTTCTCCTTGTCCGCATTTGGGGCATTTCAATACAACTGCAATTTTTTCTCCGTTCTCCTTTTTCCCTTTTCCCTTCTCCCTTTCTTTTTTAGTTTTCTTGTCTTCCCCGTCTTTTTCCTCCGGTGTTTCTACAGTGATCGTTTTCGCTGAAGAATAACGTACAAAATGGACGATTTCGTTTACCATCGCCTTCAATTCTTCCATGAAGTCGGCCACCTGATAGGTACCGTCTTCGATCATACGCAACTTCTTTTCCCATTGTCCCGTCAGTTCTGCGGATTTCAGAAGGTCGTTCTGAATGGTGTCGATAAGCTCTATGCCTGTCGTTGTTGCTAAAATCCGTTTTTTGTCTTTGCGGATGTATTGCCGTTTAAACAACGTTTCGATGATATTTGCGCGGGTAGAAGGGCGTCCGATTCCGTTTTCTTTCATCAGATCCCGCAGTTCTTCGTCTTCCACTTGTTTCCCGGCAGTTTCCATGGCCCTCAATAAATCGGCTTCCGTATAGTATTTAGGGGGCTGAGTTTGTTTTTCCTGGATTTCGGGGGTATGCGGGCCGTGTTCTCCTTTTTCGTAAACCGGTAATACGTTTTCTTCGTTTTGTTTGTCTGTATTATTGCCGAATACCACCCGCCACGCCGGATCGATGATTTGTTTTCCGGTGGCTTTGAAGTCTTCGTCGCCAATTCTGGCCATAACGGTTGTATTGGCTATTTCGCAGTCCGGATAGAAGACGGCAATGAAACGGCGGGCTACCAGATCATATACCCGCTTTTCCTCGGGAGACATATCGTAACTGAATACACCGGTAGGAATGATGGCATGGTGATCCGTAATTTTTTTGTCATTGAAGACTTTGGCTGACTTCCGTATTTTTCCTCCTGATAAGATCGGCTGTGTTAAAGCCTCATAAGGTTTCAGGCCCTGAAGTATTTTGGGAACTTTGGCATATTGGTCGTTCGGTAAAAAGTTGGTATCCACACGGGGATAGGTGGTCAGCTTTTTCTCGTAAAGCGACTGTATGATTTTTAAGGTATTTTCGGCTGTATAGGCGAATTTTCGGTTACATTCCACCTGCAATAGAGTCAGGTCGAACAGTTTCGGCGGATGTTCCATGGCCTTTTTCCGCTCGATACTGAGAATTTCCAGTTCGAGTGGAGTGATTTTTTCCAGGAGGGCTTCGGCTTCCTCTTTTTTATTGAACCGTCCGCGCAAACAGGAGAAAAGTCCTTCCCGGTAATTCGTCCGTATTTCCCAATAAGTTTCCGGTTTAAAGTTCTCGATCGCTTTTTGTCGTTCGACGACCAGGGCCAGGGTAGGGGTCTGCACTCGTCCGATCGAGAGTACGTTTTTTCCTGTCCCGTATTTCAACGTATAAGCCCGCGTGGCATTCATCCCTAACAGCCAGTCGCCGATAGCCCGTGCAGAACCGGCCGCATAGAGAGTATCGAAATCTTGCGATTCCATGAGTTTTTCGAATCCTTCCCGGATGGCTTCTTCTGTCAGCGAAGAAATCCAAAGGCGTTTGATAGGTACCCCGCATTTGGCTTTGGTCAATACCCAGCGTTGAATCAGTTCTCCTTCCTGGCCGGCATCCCCGCAATTGATCACCATTTCAGCTTTCGAGACCAGCTCCTCGATAACGACAAATTGTTTTTTTATTCCCTCATCTTCGATCAGACGGATCCTGAATTTCGAGGGGATCATCGGCAATACCCCTAAATTCCATTTTTGCCATTTCTCCGTATATTCTCCCGGTTCTTGCAGGGTACATAAGTGTCCGAATGTCCAGGTAACACAATATCCATTCCCTTCCAGATATCCGTTCCGCCGGGTCGTAGCTCCCAGAATATTCGCGATTTCTTTGGCAACACTTGGTTTCTCTGCAATACACATTTTCATAATTCCGCACGACTTGATTCTGCTACAAAGATAATGTAAACCGAAAGCAAAGCCAAGTTTACTTGAACTTTGCTGAGGTGCAGCTTATTTTATCGAATGATAATGCAAACCGGGTGCAGAACGAAACGAATTCGTTCATTTCTTCCGTCAGGGTGTCGCTTATGTTAAATAGGCTCCGGGGCTGCATTCCGGGGTTTGTATTTATTCTTCCGTACCTCCGAGATAGTAACTATCTGAAATCTCATTGGTATATTTTGATTTAAAAAAAGCATACAGGTATGCTGGTTTTTCCAATGAGTCGGGAATTTGGAATGCGTAGTATCCTGCTTTGCGTTGGGTTTCTGTCGTTGCTATAATCCGGATTTTGGGATTCCTTTTCTTGTAAGGAGTAAAGGCTGCCAATTGTAAACAATCATGGTTTCTCATAACATCAGAGGATTGTATATTCCACTTTAGCGTCACTTGTTTGTCCGGATGGAATTTCACTTCAATATCTGCCGGTAGCGGCACCACCCCTTTGCATATCTTGAAAGAATTGAAATCTTCAATAGCCTCTGCCTCTCCGGCGTATCTGATATTTTCTTTAAAAAACAGATTATAACCGCTCAGTGTAGTCCCTACAGTAAGTTGTTTCCAGTAGACATGGAGTTGTAAATCCAGAAATGAAAATAGTTTTGCTATTGTTTTCACTTTCGAACGCTGCTTTAGCTGTGTTTCACTCTTCGCATCCCTATAATGACTGGTTTTCCCTCTTACTCTGATTTGGTCCCCCACTTTGTAAATAATCAAATTTCCCAATGATCCATTCAGTTCATGGAATAATGCAGATTTCGCGATAGCCATAATATAACTTTTAGATAACTCCCGATATTCCTTAATATTAATATCTTATAAAATTAGGGAAAAATTATATCATAAACAAATTAAAGCTATATATTATTATCTATATCATAGTTCTGTCTTATCTTTATCTTAACTTTGATCAATTGTTATTTATGTTTTGACTATGAATTGCACCAGCCTGGCTAAGGCGATCCCACCTGCCTCCCGATATAAAAAAAGGTCCAATTAAATCAGAATTTAATTGGACCTTTAACAATTCGGATAACATTTATATTTTTGTGAAAAGTTTTTTGTTATTGGGAGGAAATGGCCTTGATGAATAAAGAAATGAAAGGACAGATTTTCGGTTATGCAAGGGTGAGTACGCGTGATCAGAATCTGGATATGCAACTGGATGTGTTGCAACGACAAAATTGCGTAAAGATATTTTGCGAGAAAATTTCCGGGGTAAAAAAACGTCCGGAACTGGAACATTGTCTCTCACTATTAAACGAAGGCGATGTGTTAGTTGTTTATAAATTAGATCGTTTGGCGCGTAGTCTGTCTGAAATTGTTCGGATATGTTCGGAGCTGGAGAGTAAGAATATACGGATCCGTTCGGTTAAAGATAATATCGATACAACCGATTATATGGGGAAATTTACGATGCATATTTTTGCAGCCCTGGCGGAGTTCGAGCGGAATGTGATTATGGAAAGGACCCGTGAAGGACGGGAAGCGGCCCGGAAAAGAGGAAAGAAATTCGGAAGGCCACAGGGATTGAATCCGGAAACCCAGCAAAAAGTAAAAAAAGCAGCTATCTTGTATCAAAAAGGATTTGCTGTAAAACAAATATGCCAACAAATTGAAATTAAGAGCAAAAGCACACTTTATAAGTATCTTCAACTGGAAAATATTCCCCTGAGATCTTTCTCTAAAAACTGAAAAGGCATTTTTTTCTTTGTAGTGGAAAAATAAAAGGCTATTTTTGCGGCTGAAAATAAGACGGTTCTTCAGTAGAAATATGACACTGAGGACCGCGGAGCGTACCTAATCGGTTCCTTTTCCAAAAGATAATCATATAGAAATCAAGTAGTAAACTATATTAACCCTGAGTTTAGGTTAAATAAATTCAGTGGAATAATTTGCCTTAAAGAGGTCCAATTAAATTCTGATTGAATCGGACTTTTGTTATTTTACCTTATTTATGTCGGAATCCCTAAAAGCGAAGACAGTAAAAGGTGTGGGTTGGAGTTTTGCGGATAATCTTGCAAACTCCGGCATTACTTTTTTGGTAGGTTTGGTATTGGCTCGTTTGCTTACTCCTTCCGAGTATGGGATGCTGGCAACCATCATGATTTTTATCGCCGTGGCGAATTCCATTGTGGATAGCGGATTTTCCAATGCACTGATACGCAAGATAGATGCCCGGTCGGTTGATTACAATACGGTCTTTTACTTCAATTTGGTTGTCAGTGTCTTGCTCTATGGCTTACTTTATATAGGCGCTCCTTGGATTAGCGATTTTTTTCATGAGCCTCTTTTAGTGGACGTCACGCGGGTAGTCGGTGTCGTGCTTTTAATCAATGCACTGGCGATTATACAAAGGACATTATTTGTTCGGGATATTGATTTCAAGACGCAGACGAAAGTATCCTTGATTGCTTCTTTGTCGAGCGGGGCGGTTGGTATCGGTATGGCATACGGGGGATACGGGGTCTGGAGTCTGGTGGGGCAGCAGATTGTACGGCAATTAATGAATACCGTTTTTTTATGGTTTTATAGTAAATGGCGTCCGGCATGGGAATTTTCGCGGGAAAGTTTCCGGGAATTGTTTGCCTTTGGTTCGAAACTGATGGTGTCCGGCTTGATTGATACGATTTGGAAGAATATCTATTATTTCGTCATCGGTCGTTTCTACACGACGGCCACTTTAGGACAATATACCCGGGCGGAGCAATTCAATACGATATTTTCCAGCAATTTGACCGCGGTGGTGCAACGGGTCAGTTATCCGGTGTTGAGCAGCATCCAGGAGGATTCGGAACGCTTGAAACAAGCCTACCGGCGGGTGATTAAAACGACCATGCTGGTGACTTTCGCTTGCATGCTTGGGCTGGCGGCAGTGGCGCGTCCGCTGATATTGATTTTGATCGGAGAGAAGTGGTTGCCGGCAGTTACGTATTTGCAGATACTTTGTTTTGGCGGGATGCTGTATCCTTTGCATGCGATTAATTTGAATATTTTGCAGGTGAAAGGACGCTCCGATCTGTTTCTCCGCCTGGAGATTATAAAAAAGGTGATAGGCATTGCCCCGATAGCTTTGGGGATTTTTTACGGGATTGAATATATGCTGTGCGGTTCTGTGGTGACTTCCGTTATCGCTTATTTCCTGAACAGTTATTATTCGGCAGAATTGATTCATTACCCCACTTGGGCGCAGGTACGGGATATTCTTCCGGCATTGTTGGTCTCATTGGGTGTGGCTTTGGTCATGTGGGGCATCTCTTTTCTGGATTGTTCCGTTTGGGTGTTATTGCCTTTGCAGTGTGTTTGCGGGATATTATTGGCGATGTTTGTGTATGGGAGGTTACAGCTGGAAGAGTATCTGGAAATCAAGCAAATCGGCTTGTCTTTATTAAATCGTTGTTATAAACATGGATGAGAAAATGATTACGGTAACATCACCGTTGTTGCCTTCTTTAGATGATTTCTTGCCTTATTTACAGGATATTTGGGCGCGCAAATGGATTACAAATAACGGGCATTACCATCAGGAATTGGAGCGGGCTTTGTGCAAGTATTTGAAAGTGCCATACATTAGCCTGTTTACAAATGGAACTTTGCCTTTGATGTGTGCTTTGCAAGCTTTGCGCATCACGGGCGAAGTGATTACAACGCCTTACAGTTTCGTTGCAACGACACATTCTTTGTGGTGGAACGGTATCAAGCCCGTGTTTGTGGACATCGATCCGGAAACTTGCAATATCGACGTAAATAAGATAGAGGCAGCTATTACTCCCAAGACAACGGCAATCATGCCTGTACACGTGTACGGGAAACCTTGTGATACGGGACGAATTCAGGAGATTGCGGATAAATACGGTTTGAAAGTGATTTATGATGCGGCACATGCTTTCGGCGTGGAGGTAAACGGCAAATCGGTATTGGAGGCGGGGGATATGTCTACGTTGAGTTTTCATGCCACGAAAGTGTTCAATACGGTGGAGGGCGGCGCTTTGATTTGTCATGACGAGAAAACGAAGCAACGGATAGATTATTTGAAGAATTTCGGTTTTGCGGGTGAGACTACAATTGTAGCTCCCGGCATTAACGGAAAGATGGATGAGGTGCGCTCGGCTTTCGGCCTGTTGAATTTGAAGCAGGTAGACGGAGCGATAGAAGCGCGGCGCAAAGTGGCTATCCGTTATCGTGAGGCTTTGCGGAATGTGCCGGGTATCCGTTTCATGGAGGACATGCCGGGAGTGCGGCATAATTATTCTTATTTCCCTGTTTTTGTGGACGCAGAGAAATACGGGATGACACGAGATGAGCTGTATTTTAAGATGAAAGATGCAGGGGTATTGGGACGCCGGTATTTTTACCCGCTAATCAGTGAGTTCTCTACTTACCGGGGATTGGAGTCCGCCAAGCCAGAGTATTTACCAGTAGCACATCAGGTGGCAGATAGTGTGATTTGTTTGCCGATGCATCATAGTTTAGGAGAGGATGATATATACAGAGTATTAGATTCAATTGTGCAGCTATGAATAATGTAAACAAACAAAAAAAAATATTGTTGCTGGGTGGATTGCGTTATTTGCTTCCAGTGATTAAAGCGGCGCATGATTTGGGGTATTATGTAATTACGTGTGATTATCTTCCGGATAATATTGCGCATAAGTACGCGGATGAATATCACAATGTAAGCATTATAGATAAAGAGGCGGTATTGGCATTGGCGCGGGAATTGCAGATAGACGGAATTATGTCGTTTGCGGTAGACCCTGGTGTCGTAACTGCTGCTTATGTACAAGAACAAATGGGGTTACCTGCTTGTGGACCGTACGAGTCCGTATGTATCTTACAGAATAAAGATAGGTTTCGCGCTTTTTTGTCGGAACATGGGTTTATGGTGCCTTGGGCATACGGTTTTTCTTCGAAAGAGGAGGCTTTGTCAAACTATGAAGTATTTTCTTATCCGCTGATTGTCAAACCGACCGATTCTGCCGGTAGTAAAGGAGTTACCCGTGTGGATGATGTCGCAAAATTGTCTGATGCTTTGCAGGAAGCGTTTTCGTATTCTATCGGCAAGCGGGTGATTGTGGAGGAGTTTATTGAAAAGGAGGGCTGTTCTTCCGATACGGATTGTTTTTCGGTAGATGGGGAATTGAAATTTGTTTCTTTCTCTGCCCAACGTTTTGATGAGCATGCTGCAAATCCTTATACACCTTCGGCCTATAGCTGGCCTTCTACTTTTTCGGGTGAACAAGAAAAGGAATTGGCAACGGAAATACAACGTTTACTAAAGTTGTTGGGAATGCAAACTTCTATCTATAATGTGGAGACACGCATCGGCAAAAATGGGAAAGCGTATATCATGGAGGTATCTCCGCGGGGAGGGGGAAACCGCTTGGCAGAGATGTTACGATATGCCACAGGGGTCGACTTGATAAATAATGCAGTGAGAGCTGCTGTGGGTGATGAAATAGTTGGAATGGAACAACGACCTTATAACGGACATTGGGCAGAAGTGGTGTTGCATGCCGATAAGGACGGGAAATTTGCGGGATTGGAAATAGCTGAAGATTTGAAACAGCATGTTGTTGAGGTCGATTTATGGGTAAAAGAGGGAGAGCAGGTGTCTTCTTTTAAAGGAGCGAATGATGCGATTGGAACATTAGTGTTGAAGTTGGATTCGGAAAACGAATTGAAATCAGTATTAACTCGTCCGGAGGATTATTTGAAGGTTATTGTAAAATGAAACGCATAGCTATAATAGGTGCTTCAACGGGACAATTACCTCTTTGCAAAAAAGCACATGAAATGGGTTTGGAAAGTTACTGCTTTGCGTGGCCTAAAGATGCTATATGTAAAGAGTATGTGGATCATTTTATACCAATTTCTATTTTTGAAATGGATGAAATAGTAAGGTATTGCCAAGAGATAAATGTTGATGGAGTTGTATCTAATGCATCTGAAACAACGGCTTTGGTTGTTGCGTATGTTGCAGAAAAATTAGGGAAACAGGCAACGTCTTATCAAGCTATTTTAAATATTCAAAATAAAGAATTCGTTCGTCAAAAAACTAATGGGATTGAAGGGCTGGGACATGTAAGATTCACGGTTGGAAAATTGAACGATATTATACCAACTTTTCCTTATCCGTATGTCTTGAAACCTTTAAAAGGTGCTTCTAAGAAAGGAGTCAATTTTGTATCTGGAATTAAAAGTTGTATAACTGTACCTGATGATTTGAAAGATGGTCTTTTTATGGCAGAAGAATATATTTCGGGGCAGGAATATTCTATCGAATCTATATCTTTCAATGATCGTCACGATATTATACAAATAACTGAAAAAGTGACAACCGGAGCTCCTCATTTTGTTGAATTGGAACACCATCAACCGGCACATCTTTCACCTTCTATTGAGAAAAAGATTAGAAATATCATACCTCCGATTTTATCTTCTGTCAATTTTAGTAATGGTGCTTCACATATAGAAATAAAAGTGAATGATCAAGGGGATGTTTATTTAATAGAAGTGAATCCGCGGGGCGGGGGAGATTATATTTCCAATGATTTGGTAAGTCTCTCTACTGATTATGATTATCTGAAACAGATGATTTTAGTCGCTTTAGGCGAGTACAATCCGGTAGCAGTCCATCATGTAGCTTATGCTGGAATATACTTTTTGTCAGCTTATACAAAACGTTTATTGCCCTATTTTAATATTCCCTTGGCAAATTGGATGGTTAGACGGGAACGAAAGACGGGAGAGTTGACAGTATCTTCTTCCAACTATGATAGGGATGGTTTTATTATATATTGTTCGGATAAAAAAATTGTTTTGTGATGAAAACTATTTTAATTTTTGGAGCAACGGGTACATTAGGTGCATATATTTCTCTCCATTTTCACGGGTTAGGTTATAAAGTTATAGCGGTTGGGCACAGAAAAAGTGATAATGGATTTTTTGCAGATTACAATATTCCTTATTATTCCGTGAATATTTCAAACTCGGAAGACTTTAAAAAGTTACCATCAGAAAATATTGATCTTGTCGCTCATTTTGCAGGGGCTTTGCCTGCTTCTATGGAGGGGTATAATGGAACTTTATATATCGATTCCATTGTGAAAGGCACTTACAATGTTTTGGAATTTATGAGGAAAAATGGTATTCCTAAAATTATTTTTCCGCAATCATTATTTGATATCAGTTACTTGTTCGGGAGTAAAGAACCGATTCCGGCAGATGTAGAAATGAGGCCACCTTTGGAAGGAGACCATGCCATGTATGTGATTGCTAAAATAGCAGCGGTTCAGATAATAGAACATTATTATAAAGTGCATGGAATCAAGAGATTTATTATCCGTTTATCGCGAGTTTATGTTTATCATCCTAATCCATACACGTACACGGATGGAGTAAAAACACTTATTTCAGATCGTTTACTAATACAAAAAGCTGAAAGGGGTGAACCGATATCAATTTGGGGTGATCCCAATGTTCTTCTCGAGACTTGTTGTGTGAAAGATTTTTTGCAGATTGTGGAAAAATGTGCGGATTCCCCACTTGACGGAGGTTTATATAATATTGGTAGTGGCGGTTCCACGCTTGACGAGCGGGTTCATGCAATTGTTGATGTATTTTCCCCCTCTTCTAATAAATCACCGATCACATACGACGTAAATCATAAATACAATGCAACACAATTTGTGTTGGATATAAGTAAAACGAGAGCCGAATTAGGTTATGAACCAAAATATTCATGGAAAGATTATTGTGTCTGGTTTAAAAAAGAACGGGAATTGCAACGTTTTGCTAAGTTGTGGGGGACAGAAGAAAATTATAAATAAAAAAGGATGAAAGATCGTTATCTCATAATGCACAAGGGAATTGCACGATGGAAATTGAATAATTCTTTTAAAGCTGATACTTCTGAATTTTGGAAGTGTTTGTATGTTTAGTATTATCGTTTATTTGATAGTAAATATTATAAAGGCGGATTGAAATATGTACGGTAATGAAGTGTATATTTTGGGTGTTATTTGGCGAATTGGGGCAGGAGAATCTATTATGGATAATGCTGGCTCCGGAGGGATGTACGCAAGCATTGATCATCAATTAGGGATTGTTGAATCTGATGCGGTAAATTATAAAGGTGAACATTTTAATGTACATCCAGATACAGGTGTGCAGATAGTTGGACATAAATTACCCCGTTGGAATGAAGCGTTGTCACTTGTTCATAATATGGCGACTTGTGTTTCGGGTACAACTTTAATTTCTTGGGATATAGCTTATAGTGATAGAGGCTGGCTAATGATAGAGACCAATGATAATGGAGATTGGAGTATTATACAATCTATTAAAAAGATAGGTAAGAAAGAAATACTATATACTTACATGGATAAGTATTTTCAATACCAACGAGTAAATAAATTATAGGCTTGTAAATGAAAGAATATGAGAGAAAATGAACCTTTGATGGTAACAATTCTTTGCCTTGTTTATAATCATGAATCTTATATTCGGCAGTGTTTGGAAGGGTTTGTGATGCAAAAAACAAATTTCCGTTTTGAAGCAATTGTACACGATGATGCCTCTACTGATGGAACAGCTGCAATTATAAGAGAATACGCTGAGAAATATCCAGATATTATTAAACCTATTTTTGAAACGGAAAATCAATATTCGAAGGGAGATGGCTCGCTTGGCAGGATTATGACTGCGCATACGCATGGCAAATATGTAGCAATATGTGAGGGGGATGATTATTGGATAGATCCATTGAAATTGCAGAGGCAGGTGGATTTCTTGGAAGGAAATCCGGAATATGTATTAACTTATACGGGTGCATATATAGTTAATGCAAATTCGGAAAAACAAAGATGGAGATACTTTTTACAGAAGCGCTATTCTGGTGACGTGACAAAATACCTTTTTTGTAAAGGGTCTTTCATTATAACGGCTACAACATGTTATCGTTCTGATTATATCGCAGAATTTACTCATGAAAAGTCAATGATTCCATTCCCGCTAAAAATGGGCGATCTTCCTTTATGGTTGTTTCTCAGTCTTAAAGGAAAATTTAAGTATATTGATGAGAAAACTACCTGTTATCGCATTTTGCCACAATCGGCCAGTCATTTTAAGGAAAGAGAGAAAAGGATAGAATACATTCTTAACTGTCAAGATGTTCTGTTTTACTTTAATTCTAGATTTAAACTAGGAATATCTGAATCTGTGATACATAAGTTGATTCATAAAAGGTTGATTAGGAATATGGCCTCATTCGACAGGGTTACTTTCTGTAGTTATTATAAAAAAGGGATAAAGCAATGTCCATCTTTGTTATTTGACATTAGGACGGTTATGACTTTTGTTGTCAGGATGGTGTTGAATCAAAAATATTAATTTCTTTTTTTCTTGCTGCGAAAGCAAATCGGAATAGATACATGCAGTTGGTCATAAAGATTTTAATCATACTTATATCTATTTCTCCTGCATTTGCATTGGGTGAGGGAAATAGGAATTTGCTTTTAATAATGGCAATGGGGTTATCTCCATTGCTATTGTTACGTAGGTTAACTTTGATACCGAAGATAGATGTACCTATAATATCACTCTGCTTTTGTTTGATTTGTTTCCCTTTATTTACTCATCCTGAAACTATGCGTTGGAGTACCATTTTGTACTCTTGCATGTTTTGTCTTTTTTTTGTATCCTATGCTCATATATTGCCATATAGTAGGCTCCCTATAGATAAATATGTCAATTTGTTAGGAAGACTGATAGTCGCTTTTTCCATAGTATTGGTTTTACAACAGATATGTGTTTTGTTTGGATTGCCGGTCATTAATTTGAGTAATTATGACCCTGATACTCCGTGGAAATTAAATAGTTTGAGTTCGGAGCCCTCACATTCTGCTCGTTTTGTTGCAATTTTAATGTATTCGTATCTATGGATGCAGGATTTGTTATTTGGCAGGCAAGTAGGCTTGGGGGAGAGTGTCAAGAAACATACAGGTATATGGCTTGCCTTTTTTTGGGTGATGCTTACTTCTGGTAGCGGAACAGCTATTATGTTGTTGGGGATTATTTTTTTGCGTTATATAAACGGGCGATATGTTTTGCGCACGACATTACTTGCTGTACTCTTAATGTTTGTATTACACACGGTGGAATATGAACCGATAGAAAGGGTGTATAGATTTTTTATGGCAGCGATAACATTTGATAAAAATGAAATGGTGAATGTAGATCATAGTGCTTCACTGAGATTGCTTCCGTCAATTACTTGTATTGAACACTCTGATCTGACGACCTTAAATGGTTGGACGGGGCATGGTGTGGACTATGCTTCAAATATGTTGTATACAGAAATACCCGGAGTAAAAGAAGGGTATAGTGGAGGCGGCTATTTGTTGATCGCTTTGGAATATGGTTTTATTCCATTTTTAATTATCACTTGTTTTACACTGGGAATATGTTATCATAAAAAATATAAGTTGCAGTCCGTTCTTTTGTGGTTGACATGTTGTCTGATTTTAGGTATTAATATGCAGATAGCATGGGCGTTCATAATATTTTCTTATACCAATAAGTATTTTGAACATAATTTGTGTTCCTATAGATGGGGTCAAAGAGTAGCTGATAGAGGTTATTTAATCAGAGTATAAAAATTATGCGTGATTTTGTTTATACCAACAAATCCATAGAGGAATGTTATGGCTGTAAAGCATGTGAGCAGATTTGCCCGAAGAATGCTATAACCATGTCCGAAAATGAAGAAGGTTTTCAATATCCCCATATCGACACAAGTAAATGCGTGGATTGTGGACTGTGCCAATGTGTTTGTCCTACGCAAATGGAGAATATATCTGTATTGTTTCATGTAACGCCACAGACTGTATCGGCTGCTTGGAATCCCAATCTTAGCGAGCGTTTGGAATCAACCTCCGGCGGCATGTTTTTTTTGCTGGCTTGCCAATTTATAAATGAAAGAGGCGTGGTATATGGAGCTGACTACAGAGAGGATCTTACCGTTTTTCACTGCCGTTTTGACGATAGTGAAGCGTTAAAGCGTGCGCGAGGCTCAAAATATGTACAGAGCGACATCAATGATACATTCTTGCAAGTACGCACTGATTTGAAGAACGGTAGGAAAGTCTTGTTTTCAGGAACTCCATGCCAGATAGCGGGACTTCGGCTTTTTTTACGGAAACCATACGATAATCTTTTTACGATAGATCTTGTTTGTCATGGGGTACCAAGTCCCTTTTTCTTTAAGAAAAATTTAACCTTTTTGGAAAAGGAATATGGTGACCATGTCGTGGATTTCAAATTTAGGGCAAAAAAGAAGTCTGGATGGCGGAGTTATGTGAAATATGTATTCAATCAGCGTAAGCCAATATGGGATTTTTTGGGAAAAAACTATTATACCCATGCCTTCCATTTGGGATATTTTAATAGAGCGTCGTGTTATACTTGTGATTTTTCAAGAAGTGAACGTGTGGGCGACATCACGCTTAGCGATTTTTGGGGAGCCGAGAAGCATTGCCGGTCGTTAAAGAAAGCCCGGAAGTGGGGATTCAATTTAGTAATGTGCAATACGCCGCAGGGTAGGTCGTTGTATGAAACTGTATTGAAATATGTCGAATCAATGGAATGTCCGGTGGAATGGGCCATACAAGGGGATGTCCGGCTGCGCCATACCGAACAGCGCCCTGGCATGAGAGATAAGGCGTATAAACTATTAAGTGAAAAAGGGTATGCTTATATGTCTTCCGTGTATGGAATAAAAGAATCACTGCCTCAGCGCCTGATACCTGCATGGGCGAAAAATCTGATCAGAGAAATACAAAGCCGGATTTGAAATGAAAATAGGAATACTTACACGTAGGGCAGGCTTTAATATGGGATCGTCGTTACAGGCTTATGCAATGGCGAAATTCATCACTGATACCGGTTATTCTTGCCGGATAATCGATTATGATGAATACAGCGGACATCCATTGTGGAAGGTACGGCCATTTGTGGAGAACATTCAATGGAATCTGATCAGGCATCTTCCGTTTCGGAACAGTAAATACAGTTACTTGCTGGCACGTGCTTGCCAGTATAGACGTTTCAAAGAGTTTGAGGACAAGCATTTGCCCTTGACGGAGAAGATCTATGGGAATCAAAAGCAGTTAGTCTCCTTGGAACAGGAGTTTGATGCTTTTGTTTGCGGTAGCGATCAAATATGGAGTCCCTTATTGTATGACCCTGTTTACTATTTTAATTTTTTGTCTAAAGGATGCAACATTCGTACCGTTGCCTATGCGCCAAGCATAGGAATAGGGAATGCTTTGCTTATGCGGAAAGAGCAAATTGCACTGATGCAAAATATTGACTATATATCGTGTCGTGAAGAGCAAGGAGCACAAATAATAGGGGACATCACAGGCCGGGAAGTTCCGGTCGTATTAGACCCTACATTAATGGTGCGGCCTGCCGATTGGGAAAAATTGGTTAATCCTGTTTCTCAGTTTGAAAATGAATCCTATATTTTGTGTTATTTTCTAGGCAGCAATGTGCATCAGTCTTATGTCGACCGGTTGAGAAAAGAATTGTGTTGCAAGATTGTAAATATACAAATGTTTAATCGTCTGAATGGCACAAATGCTGATTATCAGGTCTCTGATATCGGACCGAGTGAGTTCTTGGGGCTCATAAGGAAGGCGAAATGGGTTTGTACCGATTCTTTCCATGCCATTATCTTCTCTTATATCTTTCAAAGGCGTATTTCTGTTTTTGAACGTTTCAAGTCCACAGATACTCAAAGTCAAAATTCTAGAATTTATACCCTTCTCAATATTTTGGATATGGAGAAGGTATTGGTAAGAAACGATAGTGTGTGCAACATGCCTGAAAGAGTAGAGCACCTAGGGAGTTGTACAGCTTTAGAAAAATGGAAAGATTTGTCTTTAGAGTTTATTAGGAAAGCACTTAAATAAACATACAGATAATGAAACGTATTGTGTGTTTCCACCTGCTTAATGATTACAGTGGAAGCCCCAAAGTATTGGCAATGGTACTTGAAGGGTTGTTAGAGAAAGGCTATTGCGTCGAATTGGTAACATCTAAACATGGCGTACTGAATGATTTACGTGATAAACAAGGAATAAGATTCCATACCTATTTTTATCATTTTTCAAAGAACCCATTTGTAACTTTAGTGTTGTATCTTTATTCTCAGGTATATACGTTTTTCTTTTCTTTTAAATTCTTGTTTAAGAAAGATGTTGTGTTTTATATTAACACGATATTGCCAGTAGCTCCAGCTTTTGCCGGTAAATTGATAGGGAAGAAAGTTGTTTACCACTATCATGAGAACGCTTTTATCAAAAGCAAATTTTACAGGATACTTGCATCAATAATGGAAAAAATTGCGGATGAAGTTATTTGCGTTTCAGAGTATCAACGTGGATTTTTATCCCGTAAAGAAAGGGTAACGGTAATTCCCAATTCTTTACCTGTTTCTTTTACAGAAGCATTTGAAACGGACAGCGTGAAGCCTACTTTGAGCACAGTATTGATGCTTTCTTCATTGAAAGTTTATAAAGGGCTTGTAGAATTTGCAGTTTTGGCGAAAGCGTTACCGATAATCTCCTTTGAGCTGGTGGTAAACGCAAACAAAGAGGATATTGAAGCCTTCTGGCTGGAACAAGGCGTAATGCCTCCCAAAAACATGACGGTGTATTCTCGTCAGACCAATACTGTTCCGTTCTATAAACGTGCCTCTCTTGTCTTAAATCTTTCTAACAAAAATAAATTTTTAGAAACATTCGGACTGACAGCGTTAGAGGCTTTTACGGCAGGCGTGCCTGTTATTGTTCCGACAGAAGGAGGGATTGCGGAATTGGTTGTAGATGGTTGGAATGGTTTTAAGATTGACGTGCAGGACTTAGACAAAATAGAGAATAAGATACGAATATTGTCTACGAATACTGAACTCTACAGGAAATTATCTATAAACGCAAAAAAAATCTCTTTAAGATATTCTTATAAGAGTATGATAGAGAGGGTTTCGTCTTTATTATAAATAAAATGAAATATGTTGCTATTATCGGTACCGTTGGCGTACCGGCTAATTATGGCGGTTTTGAGACCTTGGTAGAAAATATAATAGGTGAAAATGCCTCTAAAGACGTGAGTTATACTATATTTTGTAGTGGCAAAAGTTATGCTGAAAGGTCCAATTTTTATAAAGGCGCTCTGTTAAAGTATATTCCCCTGGAAGCTAACGGTATTCAAAGTATTTTCTATGATATGCTGTCGTTGATTAAAGCTACTCGAAAAAGTGATGTGATTTTGATATTGGGGGTATCCGGATGCGTTTTTCTGCCAATATATCGTTTGTTTTCTAAAAAGAAACTGATAATAAATATCGATGGACTGGAACATCGAAGAGATAAATGGGGGAAATGGACACGGCGATTCTTAAAGTTTTCTGAAAAGATGGCTATAAAGCATTCGGATGTTGTGGTTACGGATAATAAGGGGATTCAGGATTATGTGACGGAAGAGTATGGGAAAGAGAGTGTTTTGATTGAATATGGCGGGGATCATGTGATATGTGATGTTGGGGAGGAGGAGAAAGAGGTGTTGGAGAGGTTTTGCTTAAAAAAAGAGACCTATTCTTTGGCATTGTGCCGTATTGAGCCTGAAAATAATGTGGAGATGATTTTGAAGGCTTTTTCTGAATCCAATGAAATATTGGCGTTTATAGGGAATTGGCATAATAGCGAATTTGGTGAAAGGATGCAAAAAGTGTATGGTGGTTCTGCCAATATACGGTTGTTGGCTCCTATTTATGATTTAAAGGTGTTGAATGTATTGAGGTCGGATTGTAAATATTATCTGCATGGGCATAGCGCAGGGGGAACGAATCCTTCATTGGTCGAGGCCATGTATTTCGGCAAACCGATATTTGCATTTGATGTGGTGTATAATCGTGAGACAACGGAAGGGGAAGCCAGATATTTTAAAAATGAACAGGAATTGCTTGCTTTGATTAATGAAAAGGATGAGGAGGATTGTCAAAGGAATGGGAAGGCAATGATGGAAATTGCAGGTAGGCGGTATCGTTGGAGTGTTATCGCGAATAAGTATGAGCAATTGTATTAAGAAAATGAGGTTACCAAACCAATGATTGGCCGAAAAAAGGTTCTGATGTTATTTTATTTTGGTAGGGATTTTGTATCTTTGTAGTATATAAAGGAATTGCTTATGGAGAATTTGATTCGTTTTGATTGGGCAATGAAGCGTTTGCTCCGGGATAAGAGTAATTATGTGGTGCTGGAAGGTTTTCTTTCTACACTGCTGGAGGAAGACGTGCATATTTGTAAGTTTCTGGAAAGCGAATCCAATCAGGCGGATGCAAGTGATAAATTTAACCGTGCGGATATTTTAGCTGAAGACTCCAAGGGGGAACTTTTAATCATCGAGGTGCAGAACAATCGGGAGTTGGACTATTTCCACCGGATACTTTACGGGGTGTCTAAGACGATAGCCGAATATATCGGTTTGGGGGATGCCTACAGTAAAGTCCGGAAAGTGTATTCCATCAATATCGTTTATTTTGATTTGGGTGAGGGAAAAGATTATGTGTATCACGGCAAGACGGATTTCCGTGGTTTGCATAATCCGAATGATATTTTGCGTCTTTCTGTACGGCAGCGGGAAATTTTTGTCGGCAAGGAGGCCGGTGATCTTTTCCCTGAATATTATGTGCTTCGCGTGAATGATTTCGATAAAGTGGCAAAGACTCCTCTCGATGAGTGGATACAATTTTTGAAAACGGGCGAAATTGAAGGAAGTTCGATGGCTAAAGGATTGCCCGAAGCCCGTGAACGTTTACGGCTGGATTCTTTGAATGCTGATGAAAAACGGGCTTATTACCGGGATATGGAAGCACAACGTTATCAGCGGAGTGTGATTGAGACTGGACGTATAGAGGGACGGGAAGAAGGAAGAGCGGAAGGAAGAGCGGAAGGAAAAGTAGAAGGAAGAGTTGAAGGATTAAAAGAAGCAAGTGAAAAGATTGCCCGCAATTTAAAGCAGTTAGCAGTCCCGATTGAGGTAATTACGAAAAGTACCGGTTTGACTAGTGAAGAGATTGAAGCTCTGTAAACAGCCATGGAAGGAGGATGTTTGATTTCTATCGAATTTACACATCAATATCTGAAAGATTTATTTAAATAATATTTTGTTTGTCGTTGTTTTGATACAGATTTCCATTAGAATACTTATCTGTAGGTGTTGTTTATGGGGGGGGATCTATTTTAATTACTAATCACTAAATTATTACTAATGAAAGGAATAGTGCTTGCCGGAGGTTCCGGTACGCGGCTTTATCCTATTACGAAAGGGGTGAGCAAGCAATTGCTGCCCATTTTCGATAAGCCGATGATTTATTATCCGGTTTCCGTGCTGATGTTAGCGGGGATTCGGGAGATATTGATTATTTCAACCCCTCAGGATTTACCCGGATTCCGGCGGTTGCTGGGGGACGGATCGGATTACGGGGTCCGTTTCGAGTATGCAGAACAGCCGAGTCCGGACGGGCTGGCACAGGCGTTTATTATCGGAGAAAAGTTTATCGGGGAAGATGCAGCTTGTCTGGTACTGGGCGATAATATATTTTATGGTCAGAGTTTTACACGGATGCTGCTGGAGGCGGTGAGGATGGCAGAGGAAGAACAAAAGGCGACGGTTTTTGGTTATTGGGTGAATGATCCGGAACGGTATGGTGTGGCGGAGTTCGACAAAGAAGGGAATGTGTTAAGTATCGAAGAGAAACCTGCACTGCCGAAATCCAACTATGCAGTGGTGGGGTTGTATTTTTATCCCAATAAGGTGGTGGATGTAGCAAAAAACATAAAACCATCTGCCCGTGGAGAGTTGGAGATCACTACGGTGAATCAGTGCTTCCTGCAAAATCAGGAGTTGAAAGTGCAGTTACTGGGCCGGGGATTTGCGTGGCTGGACACCGGAACGCATGATTCATTGAGTGAGGCGTCGACTTTTGTGGAGGTCATTGAAAAACGGCAAGGATTGAAAATTGCTTGTCTCGAAGGGATTGCTTTGCGGCAAGGCTGGATTACGGCGGAAAAAATGCGGGAACTGGCTCAGCCTATGATTAAAAATCAGTATGGGCAGTATCTGCAAAAGCTGGCGGGGGAGTTTGAGAAAAAATGAGAATCGCTTGCTGTTTTTGGGGATATTTCCTATATTTGTACATAACAGGGAGTAATTAAATCAGATACATTATGGAAGGAAATCTGACATTGAGAATAAATGAATCGATTTTGAAAAAAGCAATACGGTATGCTCACAAAAATAAGATCGATTTATCTGTTGTGATAGAAGATTTTCTTGCTAAGTTCGTTGCTGATAAAGAAGTACAGGAAAAGAAAGTTGTTGTGTCTGATGAAGTAAAAGAATTAATAGGAATATTAGGAAGTGCTGACTCAGATACATGGAAAGAGGAAAGGGCTGAATATTTGACGGAAAAATATAAATGATGGAAAAATTATTCCTGGATACGAATATTGTATTGGACTTAATCGGAAACAGAGAGCCGTTTGTGAAAGAGGCTGCTTTTCTATTTCAATTGGGCAGGAATAAGGAATGTCAGTTGTTTGTATCGGATTTGACTTTCGTGAATATTGCTTATATTACAAGAAAAACTTACCCTAAAGAAAAACTATATTCTGTATTATCAAAATTACGTTCTTTTCTTACGATTGTTGGTGGCGGAGTTGTTGCTGTCGATCATGCACTTGCGTTGCAGGCTGATGATTTTGAAGATGCTGTGCAGTATTATGCTGCTCGTCAAGCTGATGCCGATTATATTATAACCCGCAATAAAAAAGATTTTTCTTTTTCTGAAATAGAGGTGCTTACTTCTGAAGAATATGTTTTGCTGAAACATATTATTTGATATTTAGATACTTATTCTGTGTGCTACGGAGTGAGTTTATTCTTTTCTGATTTTATCTAAAACATGGAGCTTATTAAAACTAATATACCGGGTGTTGTCATCTTACAACCCCGTATTTTCGGAGATGAACGCGGCTATTTTTTCGAGTCGTTTTCACAACGTGATTTCGAACGGGAGGTCCGCCGGACGGTGTTCGTGCAGGACAATGAATCGAAATCGTGCTATGGGGTACTGCGGGGATTACATTTTCAGAAACCACCTTATGCCCAGTCGAAATTGGTGCGGGTGGTAAAAGGAAGCGTGTTGGATGTGGCGGTGGATATCCGGAAAGGATCGCCGACTTTTGGAAAATATGTGTCAGTGGAACTGACGGAGGAAAATAAACGACAGTTCTTTATCCCACGGGGATTTGCACATGGTTTTGCGGTATTGAGTACGGAGGCTGTATTCCAGTATAAATGCGATAACTTTTATGCTCCGGAGAGTGAAGGGGCACTGGCGTGGGACGATCCGGATCTGGCGATTGACTGGCGGCTTCCTGCCTCGAAAGTGATCCTTTCCGAAAAAGATAAACACCATCCCCGGCTGAAAGAGGCTGAGTGGTTGTTCGACTATAATACCGGTCTTTATGAGTAATATATTGGTGACCGGAGCTCATGGGCCACTGGGCAATGAGATGCAGCGGCTAGCTGAGCAGGATGCTGAAAACATGTATGTTTTTACAGATGTGGCAGAGCTGGATATTACGGATTTGGACGCTATCCGTAGGTGTATGACGGAGTATCGCATTTCGATTGTCGTGAATTGTGCTGCTATATGTGACATTCGGTCTTGTCATTCGGATGAGTTTCCGAGTAAGGTAAAAAAGCCTGCATTTTCTGTATTGGATAAAACCAAAGTAAAAAAGGATTTTGATTATGTGATTCCTTACCGGAGGGATTCACTGGTAAAATGTAATCATGAATTAGACAAAATATGATGGAATTTAAAAGAAATATACTGATTACCGGAGGGGCCGGGTTTATCGGTTCGCACGTGGTGCGTCTGTTTGTGACGAAATATCCGGAATATCATATCATTAATCTGGATAAGCTGACTTATGCGGGGAATCTGGCCAATCTGGCAGACATCGAACAGCAGCCGAATTATACTTTTGTAAAAGCAGATATCTGTGATTTTGAAAAGATACTGGAATTGTTCCGGCAGCACAGTATCGACGGAGTGATCCATCTGGCAGCGGAAAGCCATGTAGACCGCTCGATCAAAGATCCGTTTACCTTTGCTCAGACGAATGTGATGGGGACCCTGTCTTTGTTGCAAGCCGCTAAAGTAAGCTGGGACGGACAATATGACGGGAAACGTTTCTATCATATCTCTACCGATGAGGTGTATGGGGCCCTGAAGTTTGACGGCACCTTTTTTACGGAGACAACGAAATATGATCCGCATTCCCCCTACTCGGCTTCGAAAGCTTCTTCCGATCATTTCGTGAGGGCCTTTCACGATACTTTCGGTATGCCTACCCTTGTAACCAATTGCAGTAATAACTACGGTCCTTACCAATTCCCGGAAAAGCTAATCCCTTTGTTTATCAATAATATCCGTCACAATAAACCTTTGCCCGTTTACGGAAAGGGGGAAAATGTGCGTGACTGGTTGTATGTGGTGGATCATGCCCGGGCCATCGATCTTATTTTCCATAATGGAAAGGTTGCCGAAACATATAATATCGGTGGCTTTAACGAATGGAAAAATATCGATTTGATCCGGGTTCTGATCAAGACGGTAGATCGCTTACTGGGACGCCCTGAAGGAGCATCGGAGAAGCTGATCACATACGTGACAGACCGGGCCGGACATGATTTGCGCTATGCTATCGATTCGACGAAACTGAAAAATGAATTGGGCTGGGAACCTTCTTTACAGTTCGAGGAGGGTATAGAGAAAACGGTGAAATGGTATCTGGATAATCAGGAGTGGCTGGATCAGGTGACGAGCGGAGATTATCAGGGATACTATGAAAGGATGTATGGCAATAGATAGGCAAAAAACGGAAACGGTTCATTGGCACGCTGTCTTCACCGCCTCCCGTGCGGAGAAGAAGGTGCGTGACCGGTTGGAAGAGCTGGGTGTGGAGTGTTTTTTGCCGGTACAGACGGTGTTGAGGCAGTGGACGTACCGGAAGTCGCGGGTGGTGGTGCCGGTGATTGCGGGGTTGGTTTTTGTGCGGGTGAGCCGTCAGGAGCAGGTGAAGGTGCTGCAGACGAAGGGGGTGGTGGCTTTTCTGAGGCTGAAGGGAGAGGCGGGGGCTGCTGTGATTCCGGATAAGCAGATGGAGGACTTCCGTTTTTTGCTGGATTTCTCTGAGGAAGCGGTGGAAATGACCAATGAAAATATAAAGGCCGGTGATTTGGTCAGGGTGGTGAAAGGTTCGCTGAGGGGGATGGAAGGTGAACTGATCAGACACAAGGGAGTGACGAAGGTGTTGGTACGTATCGATATGCTGGGGTGTGCCATGGTTAATATTCCGGCGAGCTTTGTAGAAAAATTAAATAAGTAATGATCGGCAATGAAAGAGTTTTCGGTTTGTTATGATCGTTTTTGCCTGGGGAATTATACCCTGGTTTGTGATGTCTCGGATACCGTTCAGGCGACCGCGGATCTGGGGGCTTTCGAGATGTATGTCCTGGGTATGTGGAACGATGGGCTGGTGGTGACGATGAAGGCATACGATGAGGTTTGTGGTGAAAATCAGTTTGTCCTGCTTGTACCGGACGGTAGCGAGCAGTTGATGAGTTTCTCCCCGGGTAGAGGTTTTGTGGTCCGGCCATACCGGGCGGCACGTCAAGGCCGTTTTGCCTATTTGCTTGATTTCTTATGTGGCTTGAAATACAAAGGTTATCAGGGTTATGAGGAGTATGACGAGGAAGAAAAGATGATTTTCGGTATTGTGCGGGTCGGTGAAAAATCCCTGACCTATGGAGGAAAAAATTTGCAGGAAGTGAAATCTGATTTCATTCAAAAAATCGAACAAGAAACTGCGTCAAGGGATAATAAAATAACAAATTCAGAAATTTAGAAATTGAAACCGATTGATTAAAAGAATTATTACGGTTTCAAAAGTGACAAAGGTTACAGTGGTTCGGTCTGACTTCTGTAACCTTTGTCACTTTTGTAATTCTGCTAACCGATAGAGGTGCCCCTAATTCACTTCCAACTTCCCTGATCTTTTGAAATCAGGGAAGTTTTGTTTATAACCGGAAACCGGTTCCGTAAACCGTTTTTATCCACAAAGCAAAAAGACGGTCTGTGAGAGAATACGTCTTATTGATTTCTGTGATAAAATCTTTATCCAGCAACTTCTTTATAGCCGATTGTACAGCACTGGCCGAAGCCAGCCGATGACGTTTAATAAAAGCAGAAGAAGTGACTTGACGGGCTTCTCCATCTTTTGCAATGGCGTACAACACTTCTTTCTGACGTTCCGGTATATTGGAAAGGATTTCCCGGAATATGGTGTCGTTGTCACTTAGTAGCCTATCGATACTTTGTTGAAGAATACTAATCGTACACTCCTTATTGTTTTCAGTATCTGCAAAACCTTCATTAAAAGTTTTTTGAATATAATAAGTATGCCCCTGAAACAAAGCGTATACCCGTTTGGCCGTGTCCTCGGAAATAGATTTTCCGAATTTATTGAAATTACCGACAATGAAGGGAATATATTTCTCGTCGGGGATAGCACTTAGTTCGAGCATATCTGCACTATGGTAAAATGGACGTGAAGCAGATACGAACATATTTTGCATCATATGCCGTTCACTTCCTGCAAAAATGAAATGGCAATTATTTATTTTTTGAATATGTGTCCGCAACAAAGCCTCGATATTCTTTTCCGGATATTTAGCGATCTGCTGAAATTCGTCGATGGCAATAATACAGGGTTTATCGGCTTTGGCAAGATAAACGAAAATTTCATCCAACGTATATTCGGGTCGGTCGATATCCCCTAACTCCAAACTAAAAGTCGGGGTATTCGACAGCGGATCGAAACCGAATTTCCCGCTAATTGATTTCAGCGTCTGCATAAAAAGTTGAGTCATTCTTTTACTCCGGGGCAGCAACGTTTCATAAATCTCTTTCCCCAGCGTATAAGTAAACTCCCTCAGACTGGAAGTATGTAAGATGTCGATGAAAAAAGTGTAATACGTTTTTTTCCATTCTGGTTTTTCATAACAAAACTGAATTAATCCCGTCTTTCCCATCCTTCTCGGGGAAATAATCACCAAATTATTCCCGTTATCCAACGACCGGATCAAACGGGCCGATTCTTCTTCCCGATCACAAAAATAGGCCGGATCGATTTTCCCCGTCACAATAAAAGGGTTCACTATTTTCCTCATAACTCCATTTTTATACAAATATAATTATATTATCCGAATTATGCAAATCACATAATATTCTATGTAAAAATTGCATTCCAATCGTTTTTTATCTCATATTAAACAAAACTCCCTGATCCGATAACAGATCAGGGAGTTTTGTTTAATATCCTATATGTAATGGGAACTGGTTTAATTAAATTCTGATTTAATTGAACTCTTTTTATTGGCATTTTGGAGGTACCTTCATCTAAAATAGTCGTTAATAATTCTCGTTTAAAATCTGATAACAATGAAAGCATGCTTTATGGGATTGGGTTATATAGGCCTGCCTACAGCTATAATTGCTGCTAAACACGGTATAGAAGTGATTGGGGTAGACATTAATCCCCAAGTTGTAGAGATGACTAATCAAGGGAAATTACATATCGTAGAGCCTGGCTTGGAAGCTTATCTGGAGGAAGTGATCTCTTCCGGCCAGATGAAAGCTGCTGTGAAGCCGGAGGTCAGCGAGGCTTACTTTATGGTTGTGCCTACTCCTTTTAAAGGGAATCATGAACCGGATATATCCTATGTCGAGGCTGCTACTCGTGTTGTTATCCCTTTTTTGAAAGTGGGAGATTTATTTGTTATAGAGTCGACTTCTCCGATAGGAACGACGGAAATGATGACAAAACTTATTTTTGATGAGCGTCCTGAATTGGAAGGGAATATTTATATTGCTTACTGTCCGGAGCGTGTTTTGCCTGGAAATGTAATATATGAACTGGTGCATAATGATCGGGTAATTGGTGGTATAAATCCTGAATCTACTGAAAAGGCAATTGCATTCTACAGTCAATTTGTACAGGGAAAATTGCATCGAACAAATAGTCGTACAGCCGAACTGTGTAAATTAACGGAGAATTCTTCCCGGGATGTACAAATTGCTTTTGCAAATGAATTGTCATTGATTTGTGACAAAGCTGGGATTAACGTATGGGAATTAATTGAGTTGGCGAATAAACATCCGCGTGTCAACATTCTACAGCCGGGATGTGGAGTGGGGGGCCATTGCATAGCTGTCGATCCTTATTTTATTACGGCGGATTTTCCGATGGAATCCCAGATTATATCTAAAGCTCGTGAGATTAATAACTATAAATCGTTTTGGTGTGCAGAAAAAGTACAAAACGAGATGTTGAAGTTTGAATTGGTTCATCATCGTCAACCGATTGTCGCAATGATGGGACTTGCCTTCAAGCCCAATATCGATGATCTTCGTGAATCTCCAGCGAAATATATTACGACAAAAGTATTGCAGAGCTGTAATAACGCCGATATTTTAGTGGTGGAGCCTAATGTGTCTGAACATAAAGTGTTTAAGCTGGCAGACTATGCTGAAGCTTATGAGAAGGCAGATATTGTGGTATTTTTGGTAGCACATAAAGAGTTTAAGACACTTCCTTATCGGGATGATAAAGTAATATTGGATTTTTGTGGTATTTACAAGAAGAATTGATCCGGTTGTGAAAAAAGTAATGCTTGTTTTCGGGACTCGTCCTGAAGCCATTAAAATGGCACCGCTGGTAAAAGAATTCCAGAAATATCCTGAGCAATTCCAGACTATTGTATGTGTAACAGGGCAGCATCGTGAGATGTTGGATCAGGTACTTCAGTTATTTGAGATTGTTCCTGATTATGACTTGAATATTATGAAACAAGGTCAGGATTTGTATGATGTTACTGCCCGGGTGTTGACGGGGATGCGGGATGTATTGAAAGGAACGCAGCCTGATATAGTTCTTGTACATGGGGATACCACTACCTCGACTTCGGCAGCTTTGGCTGCATTCTATCAGCAAATTCCGGTAGGACATGTAGAGGCGGGTTTGCGTACACATAATATATACAGTCCCTGGCCGGAAGAAATGAATCGGTTGATTACCGGTCGTATTGCCAGCTACCATTTCTCTCCCACACCACTGAGCCGTCAGAATTTATTGGACGAAGGGATAAAAGAAGAAGCGATCACGGTGACCGGTAATACGGTGATCGATGCTTTATATATGGTTGTGGACAAAATCAAACATGATAAATCTTTGGATATACAGCTGGAAGTTTCTCTGAAAAAAGCCGGATATGATGTGAAACGTTTGAATGAGGATCGGAGTCTTGTTTTAATTACAGGACACCGTCGGGAGAATTTTGGGAATGGATTCATTCACATGTGTCAAGCTATTAAAACTTTAACCGAAAAATATCCTCAGGTGGATTTCGTTTATCCGATGCATCTGAATCCCAATGTGCGGCAACCAATCTATGAAGTCTTCGGTGCTGCCCGACTGTCCAATATGTTTTTTATCGAACCTTTGGAATATCTTTCTTTTATCTATCTGATGGAAAAAAGTACAATTGTATTGACAGACAGCGGTGGTATTCAGGAAGAAGCTCCGGGATTGGGTAAGCCTGTGTTAGTTATGCGCAATACAACTGAACGGCCGGAGGCTTTGGAGGCGGGGACGGTTAAATTGGTTGGCACAGATTATCATAAAATACTCAATGAGGTTTCTGCTTTATTAGATGAACCGGAATATTATGATCGGATGAGCAAAGCTGTAAATCCTTATGGAGACGGGGAAGCATGTAAAAGAATAATAAATACAATCCAATATGTTTAAAAATAAAGTGTTGATGATTACCGGAGGAACCGGTTCGTTTGGTAATGCTGTTTTGAAACATTTTTTAAATTCGGATTTAAAAGAAATCCGGATTTTTAGCCGTGATGAGAAGAAACAGGAAGATATGCGTATCGAATATAAAAATGATAGGTTGAATTTTATCATTGGTAATGTCCGGGACTTTGATTCGATCAATAATGCCATGTTAGGTGTGGATTATGTTTTTCATGCGGCAGCTTTAAAACAGGTGCCTTCTTGTGAATTTTATCCTATGCAGGCGATACGGACCAATTTATATGGAGCGGAAAATGTATTGGAGGCTGCTGCCAGGAATAATGTGAAGAAGGTGGTGGTTTTAAGTACTGATAAAGCAGCTTATCCAATTAATGCCATGGGAATGACAAAGGCTCTGATGGAGAAACTGGCAGTTTCTAAAGCACGGGATTCCAGGGTGATGCAAAATGGAGGGGTGATTTGTGCTACTCGTTATGGCAATGTGATGTGTTCCAGGGGCTCTATTATTCCTTTATTTATTAAGCAGATCAAAGAGGGTGTGCCTATGACGGTAACGATTCCTGAGATGACCCGTTTTATGATGTCTTTGGATGATGCGGTTAATTTGGTGTTATACGCATTTGAACATGCGGAACCAGGAGATTTGTTTGTCCAGAAAGCACCTGCGGCTACAATAATCGATTTGGCAACAGCTGTCCGTGAATTGTTTCATGCCGATAATGAAATAAAAATAATCGGTGCCCGGCATGGTGAGAAGATGTATGAGACACTGTGTACCAAGGAAGAGATGTCCAAAGCTTTCGATTTGGGTGATTTTTATCGTGTCCCTGCGGATTTCAGGGATTTGAATTATACAAAATATATACAAAAGGATGGTCCGAAATTGATTGAAGATGAGTATAATTCTGCCAATACGAGGAGATTATCAGTCGATGAGTTAAAACAGTTGTTGTTATCCCTGGATTATGTCCGGGATGAATTAAAAAATTACTGAAAAGGATTATGATGATTCCATTAGTTAAACCGTATATTCCCGAGCGTGAAGTTTTGATGCCTGAATTGGAGAAAATCCTTTACAGTGGTTATATCGCAGAGGGAGAGGCTGTATATCAATTTGAAGCTCAGTTTAGTAAATTTATAGGGAATCCTTTTTCGCTGGCAGTTCATGCGGGGACAGATGCGCTTCATCTGGCTTTGTTACTGGCCGGAGTGAAGCCCGGAGATGAAGTTATCAGTACGGCGATGACAGCAGAACCAACGAATACGACGATTGCCATGACCGGAGCCAGGGTTGTTTGGGGGGATGTGAATCCGCGGAATGGTTTGTTGGATCCTTTTTCGGTTCGTTCGCTTATTAATGAGAGAACAAAGGCTATTGTTGTTGTGCATTATGCCGGAATGGTGTGTGATATGGAGGAATTCAACCGGATTGCCCATGATTTTAAGATTCCAGTAATAGAAGATGCCGCCCATGCTTTGGGAGCTAAATTTAACGGGCAATTGATAGGCAGTAATTCTCCTTATACTTTATTTTCTTTGCAGGCAATTAAGCATGTGACAACAGTTGACGGTGGTTTTTTGTGTGTCGGAAATCAGAAGGATTATGAGAAGGCGCGGTTGAAAAGATGGTTTGGACTGGATAAAACAAAGTCCCGTTTGGAGAATGATATTCAGGAAGTTGGGTTTAAATACGGGATGAATAATGTAACTGCAACGATTGGTCTGGTGCAGATGAGGTATCTGGAGGAGGTTTTAGGCCGGTTTATTTCAAATGGAAAGTATTATGATGAACATTTGAAAAATATTTCAGGAGTTGAACTGGTTGAGTATTCTAAAAATACAGAAGCTTCTTACTGGCTGTACACGATGAAAGTGGAACGCCGGGAGGATTTTATAAAGATGATGGAGTCTGAGGGAATAACTGTATCCCCTCTTCATCACCGGAATGATACGCACAGTATTTTTGCTGCTTCCCGCCGGGAGTTGCCGGGATTGGAGGAATTTTATTCCCGTTTGATTCATATTCCCTGCGGTTGGTGGGTTAGTGGAGAAGAGAGGGAAAGAATTGTCAGTTGTATAAAGAGGGGGTGGTGATGATTCCATTGTATAAACCTTATATGCCGGATGAATTGCCCTGTCTGGAAGAAATTTTGCATAGCGGAGCGTTGGCTTATGGCAAATGGGGGAGGAGTTTTGAAGATGCTTTACAGAAGTATTTACATTGTCTGCAAGTACCTGTGACTGTAAATAGTTTTACGGCTGCAATACATGTCATGCTGGCGGCTTTGGGAGTTAAAAGGGGGGATGAAATCATTGCTTCGCCGCAATCCTGTCTGGCTTCCACTATGCCTTTGCTTTCTTACGGGGCGAAAGTTGTCTGGGCAGATGTTGATCCCAAGCGGGGAACGTTGTGCCCTGAAAGCGTGGAAGGAAAAATTTCACCTGCGACTAAGGCTATATTTCACAATCATCATTGCGGTTATCCGGGGTATATTGATGAGATAAATGAAATAGGCCGGAGAAAAGGGTTGTTTGTGATTGATGATTGTATTGAAGCTTTCGGTGCGCATTATAAAGGAAAGTTACTGGGTACGCTGGAAGCCGATGCCACTTTATTGTCGTTTCAGACTGTCCGTTTACCAAATACCATAGATGGGGGAGCTGTGATTTTCAGATGTAAGGAACATGTGCAGAAGGCTATACGAATAAGGGATTTGGGAGTCGATCGCTCAACTTTCCGTGACGCTGCCGGTGAAATCAATCCAAACAGTGATGTATCCTTTCCCGGATATGGGGTTACTATGAATGAAGTTGCTTCCTATATTGGTTGTTTGCAGGTGGGGCAATTGGATGAGTTGCTGGAAAAGCAAAGGCAAAACGCGTTTGATTGGCAAGTTGTTTTGTCAGATAAAATGCCGGGTTTATGTTTTTTAGATACAGAAAATATAAATCCTAATTATTGGGTTTTTGGAATATTGGCCAAAGATAAAGCTGCCACTTTGAAAGATTTTAAAGCAAGGGGGTATTCTTGTTCAGGAGTTCATCTGCCTAATAGTTATTACAGTGTTTTTGGAGAGCAGGGAGTATATCCGGGGGTTCGGGAGTTTCATTCCCATTTTGTTGCTTTGCCTTGTGGCTGGTGGTTTAAAAGATGTGGTAATGAATAGCAGATCAGCCCGGTTGTCTGAGATTGCCAAATTGGCGGATACCGATTTCATCGGGGAGGATGTCGTTATTCAAGGGTTGGGTTTGTGTAACCGGAGTTCAGTTTATAACTCGGTGTTGTCTTATGTTGCTTCTGTTGGTTTCATTGAGAAAGCAAGAAATAATCCGGTTGTTCAGGCATTAATAATTACTCCGGATTTGTATAAGACGCTTACCGGAGAACGGTTTAGTTATATTCTTTCTTCGTTTCCTGAAGAGTTATTTTATCAGATCCATCATGTCCTTTTGGAACAGACTGATTTTTATAGATTACCGGGTGACTCTGTCCAGGTAGGCCGGGGATGTGATATTCATCCTTCGGTGGTAATTGAAGGACCTGTTGTTATTGGTGACGGTGTTTCGATAGGGCCGTATACGGTTGTGAAGCCAAATACTGTGATAGGTGACTATTCGGTCATTGGCTGTCACTGTGTGATTGGGTGTGAGGGATTTCAGGTGTTGAGGGATCATTGTAAAGTACCTTATAAAGTGAAACATGCCGGAGGTACGGTTATCGGTCGTGATGTTCATATTGGTGACCAGGTGACTGTCGCTAATGCACTTTTTGAAGGAGCTGTGACTATTGGTGATCATTGTATGATTGATAATTTTTGTTATATCGCCCACAATTGTGTGGTCGGGCGCAATTGTATTTTAACTGCCGGGGTACGTTTGATGGGGTCATCTTCTTTGGAGGATTCTGTTTATGTAGCTCCGCAAGCAGTGGTTTTGAATAAAGTGGTTGTTCATGAGGAAGCACTTGTAGGAACGGCTGCGATGGTGAATAAAGATGTGCCGGCCGGCCGGACTGTTGTCGGTTGTCCGGCAGAATTGAAGGAGGATTATACAGCTTTGAGGGAACGGCTGAAATCGTTGTTGTTATAACTGAGTATTATTTTTGATGTTTTATAATAAATGAAATACTGTATTACAATTTTCTGGGGGGAGCTGTTTTTGTTATTGACTTTGTCAACTTCCGGATGTCATGATGGGGATAAAGGTTCACTATGGGATGAAAATATAGTGAGATTTCAGGTTGATGTTGAAACTGATCCGAATGGACGTGGTGGTTATAATGTTGAGCCGGACTGGTGTGTGTTGATGTTACCGGAAAATAATCGGATCATGCAGGATATTCCTCTTGTTATCTATTGCCATAGCGGGGGTGGGACGGTAAGCAGTTCGGGAAGTGAACCGGAAAATAATGATTTTACAAGATATTTTGTATCCAGGGGATGTGCCGTATTGTGTACTGCCGGAATGCCTGAATCCTATTCTGAACGTTTGCAGGTGGATCATACCCGATGTTTGGGTAATCCGGTTTCTGTCCGTTCTGTTATTAAGGCTTATGATTATATTAAAGAACATTTTAATAATATTGACTTTTCCGGATGTGTGGTATATTGTAATTCAAACGGGGGGCTTACGGCTTCCAGTTTAGTGAATCATACCTCTATTCCTATTCTGGCGCAAGGGGGATTATGTCCTTTGATCAGTATAGAAAAAAATGTCTGGGAAAAACTGGGGTATAAGACAGGTCTTATTCGTTTGTTTGGGATGAAATCAGGTTCTTATGAAAAAGATAAAGTTGGGAAATATGATCCGTATGTATATAATACGCATTCGGAGGTACCCTATAGATGTCCCTATTTGATCATTCAGCCGAAAAGGGATCGTTTTGTGTCTTATGATATAGCTGTTCAGTTTGCGGACATTATGAATAAGAAAGGTTCGGAAATTATTGTTATTGATACGGATGAGGTCGGGGGACACAATGTTGTACCCCAGCCGGTTATTATTGGTAGTTATAGTTATATGGGGAAGAATTATCCGTTGAATAAGACGGTGGATGACATGTATTTGTTTTTTTGCAAGTATCTGAGGAGAACAGATGCAGAGTAATGAGAGTTCATATAGGTCTATTTTTAAATCCACTTTTCTGTTTGGATTTGTGCAGGTTTTTAATATTGTGATGAAAGCTGCTATTAATAAGGCTGTTGCGATATTGTTGGGGACGGAGGGTATGGGAGTGATCAGTCTCTATAATTCAGCGGTCAATATGTTAAGGACAGTAGCTGGTTTAGGAATTCCCCAGAGTGCAGTGAGGGATGTTGCTGAGGCAAATGCGACTTGTGAGATTGAAAAATTAAATCGGATTATAACCGTTACCAAAAAAATTGTCTGGTTTACAGCTTTGCTGGGGGCTGTAGTAACGATCGTATTTGCCAGAGTATTAAGCGATGTTTCGTTTAATAACCGTGACCATATCGTTGCCTTTATTTTTTTATCCATGGCTGTATTTCTTTCTATTGTTAGTGAAGGTGAGTTAGCTATATTAAAAGGAATGAGGCGGTTGCGGGATTTGGCAAAAGCTTCCGTGTATGGAAGTTCGCTGGGATTATTAATATCTGTACCCCTGTACTATTTTTGGGGATTTGCAGGTATTGTTCCTTCATTGATTTTGGCAGCCGGTTTTTCTGCGTTGATAGCGTGGCTTTATGTCCGTAAAGTGAATTATGTGAGGTTGGTGATGGAGAACAGGACAGTTTTTACGGATGGCAAGGGGATGATAAAGATGGGACTGGCATTTATGTATTTGTCTTTATTTGGCATGTTGTCCGATTTTATTATTCGTGCTTTTATTAGCCATCAGTCAGGATTGGATGAAGTAGGAATATTTCAGGCAGGCAGTACAATTGTGGTTGCTTATTTTGGTATTATAACAACTGCTTTGACAACTGATTACTATCCGCGAATATCTGCTATACATTCGGATAATCAGGCATTGGTGATTGAAGTGAACAGACAGGCGGAGGTTGGGTTACTTTTGATGGGGCCTTTGGTTGTCTTGTTTATGTTTGCTATGCCATTATTTATCAGGATTTTATATACGGAAATGTTTTTGCAATCCATGGAATATATTCAATATGCGATTTTCAGTATATTGATTACTATTTATTCAAATACAATGGGTATGATTTTGTTGGCTAAACAGAAGTCATCGATTTTTGTTTATACAACAACCATTATGAATGTCCTTTCAATAGTTTTTAATTTGGTTGCTTATTATTATTGGGGATTAACGGGATTGGGCATATCGTCTATTATTGTTGCTGTATGTCATTTATTACTGATGTGCGGCATTATGAAAAAAGTATATCATATTGTTTTTAAAACCAGGGCAGTAAAGATTTTTATTTTTACTTGTGCTTTTTGTCTTTTAAGTTTTTTTGTAAAGGATCTCAATCATCTTTTTTTGAGGTATGGTTTGGGGATGGTTATTTTCGGATGTAGTTTTTTTTACTCCCTGTGTTTGATGAGGTCGGTAATCAATTTAAGTTTAGCTGGTTTATTATCTAAATTTTGGGGAAGAAAGCCCGGTAAATAAGCTTTGTTCGTATGAGAGAGTATATAAAAAGAATCCTTCGTCATATTTATCATTTTTTCAGGTTACTGTGGCTTGTAAATTGGAGGGCAACCATAAGATTGAATTTTAGAAAATTACCTTTTAGCACGGCTTGTAAACTTCCCATATTGGTTTACGGTAAGCTGAAGATATACGATTTGAGTGGAAGAATCATAATACGCGGACCTGTTTGCCGGGGATTGGTAAAAGTTGGCCGGAATGTTGACAGTCATTATTCTACTTGTCTTCCGGGACAGTGGACGATAAGTCATGATCTTATTTTCAACGGGCATATTATGATTAGCGGGGGTGTTACTATCGAGACTTATAAAGGTCCTCTGGAGCTGGGCAGGTGTTGTGTGATTGGAAGCGGAACAATGCTGAAAAGCCAATATGGGATAATAATAGGTGATTTCACAAGAATAGCCTATGGATGTGTTATTATGGATACTAATATGCATTTTATAAAGGATATAGAAACAGGTAGGATAGGGAGAGTGACCGGACCTATTGTAATTGGACAACGTTGCTGGCTTAATCCGGGAACTGTGGTTTCTAAAAATGCTGTTGTACCGGATTACACCATTACCGGAAGAAATAGCTTGGTTAATAAGGATTATTCGGAACAATATACTTCCCATGCATTTATAGCAGGGGCACCTGCAAAGCCGGTTAGTTACCATGTGCAGCGAATATTTAGTAATCAGATGGAGGGAGATTTGAGGAGATATTTTGAAGAAAACGGAACCCGGATTGTGTTTCAGGGAGTGAAAGGTGAGGAAGAGGATCCATACGAAGAGATTGTTGGAATGTTCTGTTATAATTATTAGCTGAAATAAGTCAATTGGTTTATTCTCTGCTTGAGCGGAAATTTAAAGATGACTTTACGGATAGAAAAATTTGTACCATTCCGGTTTTGTAAGAGGCAATTGGAGCTGACCGGATTGTCTGCTCTGACAGGTAAGAACTGGCGTTATAGCAGTAGCGGAAAAGCCTCTCTGTATCATTGTTTGAAATCTTTGAATATTCAGGGAAAGTTGTTGATGCCTGTTTATATGTGCAGCTCTGTTAAGCCCGTGTTGAGGCGTCTGAAGATTAGTCCCATATATTATGATTTATCAGAAACTGATCTGAATGCTGATGTTGAGGATATAAAAAAGAAAATTTTACAACATCCTGATGTTTCCGGTATTTTAGTGGCAGGTTTGTATGGAAATCCGGTCGATTATCCTGGAATTGAAAAAATATGTAAGGACTTTGGTGTTAAGTTGATTGATGATGCTGCACAGAGTTTTGGAGCCAAGCTGAATGGACGTTTGGCGGGAACTTGGGGAGATGCCGGTTTTTTTTCCTTTTCTCCCGGGAAATCCACACCGGGCCATTTGGGATCTTTTTTTTGGACATCGAATAGAAATTATTCTTTTAAAAGAAAGAATCACTGGGGGATGCATGTATTGGCTTATCTGAATTATTATTTTAACAGGTATGAGATATATACTTATAAGAGATACAGGATTTTTGTATTATTTTCCTATTTATATTTCTATTTGCAAAAACGGGTAGATATGGTATTTGATTCTATGAATCGTTTTGAGAGTAGAATTTTAGGTGGTATTCTATATGCGAATTTTAAGCAGACTTTTCGTTGTGAGTTTTCACAGTTGATTCATAAAGCGTTTGAAAACAGCCATTTTTTCAGGATAATAACCCGGGGGGCGGAAGGAACCAATAACCATAAAATTGTTCTGGTTGCCCGGGATGAAGATGTGGCAACGGAAATGGTGAGTTTTCTGACCGGAGCCGGAATTTATGTTGCTTCCGGATATGATTTGATGGAGTATTCTGCAGATGTCCCTACTGCAAAGAGATTGTATAAAAGGGTATTGGAGTTGCCGTTGGAGAATGATCGGAGTAAGTTGGATTATACAATAGAAAATTTGAGGTTATATGAATGTAGCTGCCATAACAATCACTTATAATGATGATTATAAGTTCACCGAATGGCTTGGACATTATCAGGAATACAAGGATGAGTTGTATTTGCATATTGTAGTTGATAATCATTCGTGTGAGGAATATGCAAGTAAATTAAGGACTTTTTTTCCTTGCTCTAAGATTATCAGGCGTAGCTCTAACGGAGGCTGTACGTATGCATATAATGATGGGATAAAGGTGGCTTTAGCTGATAAAAATGTGGATGCCATTTTGTTAATCGGTAATGATATTCGGTTACCGGCAGGAGAATTGACAAAATTGTATCATTTTTTGTATCGTGATGAGGGATTGGGAATGGTAGCTCCTGTAGTTTTGAAGAAGGATTCGGAAGTGATTGAGAGTGTCGGATGTTTTATTAGCAGATATTTGTTTTTGAAAGAACCTTATGTCGGTTCAGTCTGTGATGCTCTTGGTTTTAACAGTTTTGTTTGTGAAACAGTTGCGGGCGGAATGAATTTAGCGCGGAGGGAATTTTATGAGCAGGTTGGTTTACAGGATAATTTGCTTTTTATGTATTCCGATGAGGTTGATATGGGGTTAAGAGCTAAGAAATTGGGAGTCAATTTGGCGGTTACAACTGAAGCTAAAGCCTGGCACCAACATCTCAATGCCGGAGGGGGAAAACATCGGATGTTTTATACCTCTTATCTGATGGGGCGTAATAAGGTGTATCTGGCTAAAAAGCATTTTGGTTTTTGGCGGAGTGCGGAGCAATTGGCATTTCATTCTTTTTTATTTTTCAAAGGTGTTGTCGGAAATGTTTTTCATAAAGAGAAACTGATGCATCAACTTTATTTTATCAGAGGCTCATGGAATGGTTTTACGGGGGATATGGAATTAGGAAAAATAATTAAAGATTTTAAGCCTGATGAGGATAACAAAGGATTATAGCGAAATCGCAGAAATTACGGGTGGTGAGGTGTTGGCTACTCCTGAATATTTGCAAGCCCAGGAGGTTGAGGATTGGGGGTATATCGTGCATGATTCGTTTGTACTCCCTTTTTACATCAAAAAGAAATTGTTTTTCAGGTATTTATTGTTTACTCTGGGAGATTCCGGAGTTACAACGGAGGACAGGGTAAGTTACCTTTTGAATGAAGTTATCGGATTTATCAAAAAGAATTTACCGGTAGATTTTATTCTGACACAACATGTCACAGCTTTGTTCAGTTGTTGTCCTCAAGGTTCGGTAAATTGTTTTTTTGGTTCTTACGTGGTGGACTTATCTTTGGATGAGGATGCGTTGTTTGCCAATTTACATACGAAACATCGTAATGTTATAAAAAAAGCTGAAAAAGATGGCGTAAGGGTGAGTTGTGGGGTAGAAAACCGGGGTGTTTGTGAAGCTTTGATACAGTCAACCTTGGAACGCCAGCATATCGGGCTTCTCAGTCAAGGTATGCTGGAGGGTTTATCAAGAGTGAAACATATTGATTATTGGGTTGCGAGTTTTGAGGGAGAACTTCAGGGGGCTGCAATTCTGTTATGGAGTGAAAATCGTTCTGCCTATTATATGTTTGGCGGCTCTGCCGTTAAGCCGCATGCCGGTGCCATGAATTTATTGCATTGGTCTGCCATGAAGCTTATGAAGGAACGCGGTGTGAAGTATTATGATTTTGTCGGGGCGCGTATCAATCCGGATGAAGGAAGTAAATATGAAGGAATACAGCGTTTTAAGAGCCGTTTCGGAGGAGAATTGAAAAAAGGGTATCTCTGGAAGATGCCGCTAAATAAATTCAAATATAAGCTATTTTGTTGGTTGGTTGCTGCTAAACAGGGCAGGAATTATTGTGGGGATGTCATAGATCAGGAACGGAAAAGGGGTAATTATTGATTGGTATGGCTGATTGTCTGCTGACTTTGGATTATGAGCTTTTTTTTCAGAAAAGTGGTGATGCTTCTGTTTCTCTTTTGAAGCCGACGGCTGAGCTGTTGGAGGTGTTGGAAAGGATTGGTGGGAAAGCTGTTTTTTTTGTTGATACGATTTATTTGAATCTGCTTAAAAAATCGGAGATACCTCAGGATGCGGAGTTGTATGGGAAATTTGAAAGCCAGCTTCAGGAAATTGTAATCCGTGGACACCGGATTGAGTTACATCTCCATCCTCATTGGCTGGATGTCCGTAAGGAAAATAATGAATGGGTATTTCAGTCCTATAAGCATTATAAACTGAATAGTTTGACCGAAGAAAAGATTATTGAGTTGTTTCAGGAAGGGGTGGAGCTTCTGAATCATATTGCACGGAAAGCTGTTCCCGATTATGCAGTTTGTGCCTTTCGTGCCGGGGGATGGTGTGTTGAGCCATTTGAAAAATTGCGTTCTGCTTTTCAGATTTGTGGAATAAAAGTCGATTCTTCGGTGGTTCCCGGAATGCGATTAGACGGAGAAGTGCATGCTTTGGATTATTCCGGACTAAAGTCTAACGCATTTTACAGGTTTTCGGATGATGTGCGGATTCCTGATAAAAATGGAAAGACAATAGAGTTGCCTGTCAATGGTTATTATATGTCACGGTGGGAAAAAATAGCATTTGCACTGGGACGCAAAATGAACCGGAAAAATGCTGAAATATTTGGTGATGGAAAAGGCATAAGTGTTATTGCTGCTGTTTCTGTCCGGAAGCGTTTCATGTCTTTCCTGCAAAAAGGGAAATATTTTAATCAGTTTATGCTGGACGGATATATAAATTCGGTCCTGATTGAAAGAAAAGTATCCCAAAGCGAATTACCGTTTGTCAGTATAGTAGCCCATCCTAAAACATTAACTCTTTCTTCATTGCGTGCTGTAGAATATTTAGCTGCAAAGGGCCATCATTTTCGTTCTCTTACGGAGATTTTGGAGAAATATGAAATTTAGTACGAAAATAAGTTATAGCGGCTGGATTCGGAATTTAGTTTTTCTGGCGGTTATAGTTTTGTTTGCTTTCGATGTAAGGACATTTTTGGGGAATGTGCTTCCTATCAGTGTTATAACGTCCGGGGTTTTTCTGATATTAACAGCGTGTTTTTACTTCCTTTTTTTATTTCCTTACCGGGATCAGATAGCTAAGGTCAACATCGGGAATCTGGACATTTTGATGTATGTTTTTATGTTTTGGTATGGGATGAGAATGGTCTATAATATATATCTGGAACAGATAGAACAGACGACATTTGCCAATCGGAGTACGTATATTATATATTATATTTTCTTGTGTATACTTCCTTATTTGCTTTGCCGTTGGATTAATTGGAGGCTTGTCAATTTAAAAAAGATGCTTTGGACACTTTTTTCCCTTTTTGGTCTCGGTTTATTGGTTTCTTTGAAGGCAGTGATAGCTTTGGTGATGAGTGGGGAAAATGCTTTTGAAGGTAGGTTTGAGGCTAATCAGCTTTTAGATACAATCGGATATGGACATCTGGCTTTAACTTTTGTATTGATTTGTTTTAGCCTGATGGGTTTTTATTCCGGGAAATGGCGCTGGTTGTTAGTGATACCTTTAAGTTTTGGGCTATTTTCAATGGGAATTGCTAATTCAAGAAGTCCGTTTGTTGCCCTTTTTGCTATTCTTGGTATTTTTTGTTTTATGCGGATTAACTTGAAGACAATCCTGGGGATTTGTATCGTAGCTCTCTTGCTTATTTTGAATATTGGACATATTGATCTTTTTTTTCAGGAATATTTGAATAGTAATTTTATTTCCCGACTGATGACGATTTTCACATTTGACGTAGAAAATGCGTCAGGAAGAGGAGCTTTTTATCAGGAAGGAATCCGGATGTTTATGGAACATCCGGTTTTCGGAAGGTCTATATTGTTGATGGGTGATTTGCGGGGAGGTTATGTTCACAATATGATTATAGAGGTGTTCATGGCTATCGGGTTACTCGGTGGAGTACTATTCCTGTATATTAATTTTAAAGTTTTCCAGTATGCTTACAGGTTACTGAAACTGAATAGCAGATACAGCTTTTTTGCCTTGATTTTTATTCAATATTTTATATTTCTTCAATTTTCAAGAAGTATCTCTCTTTTACCTGTCTACTGGACTGCGCTTGCCTGTGTTTATTCCGGTTATTTATTAGAAAAATATAATGAAAATAGCGATAGTCACAGCTTACTATGAGCCAATACCTGCTCCGAGAGCTTTCCGTGCGGCCGAGTTGGCCCGGGAATTTGTACGACGGGGGTATGAGGTCAGTGTTTTTAATACGACTTCTGTTATCAGGGACGGCGTGAATGTATCCCGGGCTACGGGAGGGGTTAAATTGGTAAATCTGGATATAATCCGGATGCAACAGGATTCTCCAAAAGCCGGAAATAGAACAAAAGAGAAATGGTATAAATCTGAATTCAGAAAATATCTTTTTTATTTTACAACCAATACCTGGTTGAAGATTTTATTCGGATTAAAACGGAAACTCGTTTTTAATGAACAGTATGATCTGCTTATTTCAATTGGCTTACCTTTTACTGTTCATTGGGGAGTCAGTTCTAAAATAAAGGACCGGCAGGTTGCGCGGTGTTATGTTGCTGATTATGGTGATCCTTTTTCGAGGTTTAATCATAGTATAAAAGTAGCTAAATATTTTCAATGGATTGAAAAAAGAGTACTTCGCAGGTTTGACTACGTCACTGTTCCAACCAGCCGGGCTGTGTCCTCTTATCTTTGGTTAAAGGAGGAAAAGAGCATAAAAGTTATTCCGCAAGGGTTTAATTTTGACGATATACGTTTGGCCGAATATCAAAGGAATCCGATTCCGACTTTTGGGTATGCCGGTTTATTTTATTCAGATATACGAAATCCCAAAAATTTGTTTGAATTTTTATGTTCCTTGGATTTTGATTTCCGTTTTGTCATCTATACTAATTTATCCAGTGCTGACAGCTATTCTTGTCTGGAACCATATGTCCGGAAGTTGGGTGCTAAGTTGGAATTAAGGCATAGTATTCCGCGTTTAGATTTGATCTATTGTTTAAGTTCAATGGATTTTATCGTTAATGTAAACAATGCTTCTGAAAATCAGATTCCCAGTAAATTGATTGATTATAAATTGAGCGGACGTCCTATTTTTTCTTTGTCCCAAAATAATTTTGATTCTCAAAAATTTGTCCGCTTTTGTGCCCATGAATTTACCGGAGAAGAAAAGATCGATATTTCCGGTTTCGATATTAGAAATGTGGCCAGTCAATTTGAAGAATTGGTAAAATAAAATTCTTACATCATAATGATTATTGAAGCTTCTCAGATTAATTCTAACGGCGGAATTGTCTTATTGGAACTTTTGCTAAGGCATTTAAGCTGTTGCAATACGAAAGTCTTGGTATATATTGCTTATGAGGCTGTTTATGAAAGATTGAAGAAGTATCAGTCAGATTCAATAATCCTCCAACGTACCAGCCCTTGGGCTACTTTTTTCAGATATATGCGGAAGCGGGATAAGGTGTTGTATTTTTGTAATTTACCTCCTTTTGTGAGAAACCGGGATTCTGTTTTTTATATTCATAATCTTTTTTTTGTAAATAAACCCCGATGGACTAAGGATGACAGTACGTTAAGTCTGAATTTGCGGAAGTTTGTTTATTATCTCTGGATTAAATTATTCATCAATAAGGTTACTGTGACCGGATGTCAAACAGTAGAAATGCAGAGGTTGTTGAATGAGAATTTTGGAAAGCCGGCTTTGTTGTTACCATTTTATGAGGAAGTAAAGGTGGTAGAAAATACCCGTGAAAAGGAATTTGACTTTTTTTATCCCGGTTCATCGGATAATCATAAAAATAATGTTCGTTTACTGGATGCAGTAGCAAAGGCCCTTGAACAGGTGAAGTTCAGGATAGCCCTGACCCTTGATGACAGAAATCCGAAATTACTGGAGATGATAACCAGAATAAATTCTTTGTATGATTTTCATCCTGTAGTCAATTTGGGCAAAATTTCACATGATGAGGTCTTCGAAATTTACGGAAGGTCGAAAGCATTATTATTTCCTTCATTAAAAGAATCCTTGGGTTTACCTTTAATTGAAGCTAATCAGTTAGGATTAAAAGTATTAGTATCTAATCTGCCTTTTGCTAATGATATTTTAGTGAACCCCATCACTTTTGATCCTAAAAGTTCAGACTCTATAGCAACTGTTATAATGAATTTTTTACAAGGCACTTACGATGAAGTTGTTCAATCTCTGAAGCTTTCAAATAAAATAAAAGAATTATTGGATTTTTTGAGATAAGTTATTTTAAATATATTCTTAATGTTGGTTACGGCTTCAATTGTTGTTTATAAGACAAATGTGTTCGAATTAGAAAAGGTTTTGAAAAGTACTATTTCTTCTATCGTTAATATTATATATCTTGTGGATAATTCTCCTTTAAATGAATCTTTGGACAGTTTTAGAAATTTTTCTCCCAAAATATGTTATATTTCTAATCCTATAAATACCGGTTTTGGAGCAGGGCATAATTTGGCTATACAGAGAGCGTTGGAAATTAATTCAGATTATCATATTGTGATAAATCCAGATATTTATTTTGAATGTGGGGTGATAGAGAAGTTGACGCTTTTTATGAATTCTTATGAAGATGTAGGTTTAGTAATGCCTAAAGTATTGTATCCTAACGGAGAATTGCAATATTTGTGCAAGTTATTACCAACTCCATTTGATTTATTAGGAAGACGCTTTTTACCCTGTAAAAAATATATTAGATATAGAAATGAAAGATATGAACTACGGTTTTTGGGATATGATAAGGAGATGGAAGTTCCTTCATTGTCCGGTTGCTTTATGTTCATACGAGTTTCTGTATTAAAACAGATTGGTGGATTTGATGAACGTTTTTTTATGTATGCGGAAGATCTGGACCTTTGCCGTCGGATAGGACAAGTGTCGAAAACAATGTATTATCCGGGAGTCTGTGTATTTCATGGGTATGCCAAAGGGTCTTATAAAAATAAGAAATTGCTTAAATATCATATTTGTTCTATTATAAAATATTTTAATAAATGGGGATGGTTTTTTGATTCTAAAAGAAGGAAAATCAATAGAGGTATATTAACACAATATGATAAACGATGAAAGGCATCGTTTTAGCCGGAGGGTCTGGGATCCGCTTATATCCTATTACAAAAGGGGGAAGCAATTACTTCCGATTTTCGATAAGCCGATGATTTATTATCCGGTGTCGGTGCTGATGTTGGCAGGGATTCGGGAGATCTTGATTATTTCAACCCCTCAGGATTTACCCGGATTCCGGCGGTTGCTGGGAGACGGGGCGGATTACGGGGTGCGTTTCGAGTATGCGGAGCAGCCGAGTCCGGACGGGCTGGCACAGGCGTTTATCATCGGGGAGAAATTTATAGGGGAAGATTCGGCTTGTCTGGTACTGGGCGATAATATATTTTATGGTCAGAGTTTTACACGGATGCTGCTGGAGGCGGTGAGGACGGCAGAGGAAGAACAAAAGGCGACGGTTTTCGGTTATTGGGTGAATGACCCGGAACGGTATGGTGTGGCGGAGTTCGACAAGGAAGGGAATGTGTTGAGTATCGAAGAGAAACCTGCACAGCCGAAATCCAACTATGCAGTGGTGGGGTTGTATTTTTATCCCAAAATAAAAATCGTTTGGGCTTTACCTGAGAATTCGTGTGATATTATCAATTAAAATATGGAACTAATTGAAACCTGTATACCGGGTGTTGTCATCGTGCAACCCCGTATTTTCGGTGATGAACGCGGCTATTTTTTTGAGTCGTTTTCACAGCGTGATTTCGAACGGCAGGTATGTAAAACCGTTTTTGTCCAGGATAATGAGTCGAAATCGTGTTACGGTGTGGTGAGGGGATTGCATTTCCAGCAACCTCCGTATGCCCAATCCAAACTGGTGCGGGTGGTGAAAGGTCGTGTACTGGATGTGGCGGTGGATATCCGTAAGGGATCGCCTACATTCGGGAAGCATGTTTCCGTTGAATTAACGGAGGAGAATAAACGGCAGTTTTTCGTTCCGCGGGGATTTGCCCATGGATTTGCGGTATTGAGTGCGGAGGCCGTGTTTCAGTATAAATGCGATAATTTTTATGCACCGGAAAGTGAGGGGGCTTTAGCCTGGGATGATCCGGATTTGGGAATAGACTGGCGGATTCCGGCTGCTAAGATGATCCTTTCGGAGAAAGATAAGCGACATCCCCGGTTAAAAGAGGTTGACTGGCTATTTGATTATAAAGATAATCTTTATGAATAAAATTGGGTGTTTATCAATGAATAATCAAGTTTTAGGAAACCTATACAGTGTTTATGGCTGGATCAGGTGACGAGCGGAGATTATCAGGGATGCTATGAAAGGATGTATGGCAATAGATAGGCAAAAAACGGAAACGGTTCATTGGCACGCTGTCTTCACCGCCTCCCGTGCGGAGAAGAAGGTGCGTGACCGGTTGGAAGAGCTGGGTGTGGAGTGTTTTTTGCCGGTACAGACGGTGTTGAGGCAGTGGACGTACCGGAAGTCGCGGGTGGTGGTGCCGGTGATTGCGGGGTTGGTTTTTGTGCGGGTGAGCCGTCAGGAGCAGGTGAAGGTGCTGCAGACGAAGGGGGTGGTGGCTTTTCTGAGGCTGAAGGGAGAGGCGGGGGCTGCTGTGATTCCGGATAAGCAGATGGAGGACTTCCGTTTTTTGCTGGATTTCTCTGAGGAAGCGGTGGAAATGACCAATGAAAATATAAAGGCCGGTGATTTGGTCAGGGTGGTGAAAGGTTCGCTGAGGGGGATGGAAGGTGAACTGATCAGACACAAGGGAGTGACGAAGGTGTTGGTACGTATCGATATGCTGGGGTGTGCCATGGTTAATATTCCGGCGAGCTTTGTAGAAAAATTAAATAAGTAATGATCGGCAATGAAAGAGTTTTCGGTTTGTTATGATCGTTTTTGCCTGGGGAATTATACCCTGGTTTGTGATGTCTCGGATACCGTTCAGGCGACCGCGGATCTGGGGGCTTTCGAGATGTATGTCCTGGGTATGTGGAACGATGGGCTGGTGGTGACGATGAAGGCATACGATGAGGTTTGTGGTGAAAATCAGTTTGTCCTGCTTGTACCGGACGGTAGCGAGCAGTTGATGAGTTTCTCCCCGGGTAGAGGTTTTGTGGTCCGGCCATACCGGGCGGCACGTCAAGGCCGTTTTGCCTATTTGCTTGATTTCTTATGTGGCTTGAAATACAAAGGTTATCAGGGTTATGAGGAGTATGACGAGGAAGAAAAGATGATTTTCGGTATTGTGCGGGTCGGTGAAAAATCCCTGACCTATGGAGGAAAAAATTTGCAGGAAGTGAAAATGGATTTTAAAAGAGTAATCGAAGAAGCTATAAGTTAGCGGTAGGAAAGAAAAGCTAAAAAAGGGGTTCCCTTGTCCGGTGACGGATAAGGGAATTTTTTGTCGATGATTTTCCAAACCTTATTGATAAAAAATGCGAATACTAGTGAAAAAACGAATCTTTCTAACCTGGAAAATTTATGAGACAAGAAATGGAGAAAACGGTTTTGAAAGGAAGACACGGAGGTTGGTCGATATGGCTATCTGTAGCTTTCGGAATGGTATGGCTTTTATTGCTTCCCGGACAGTCGGTGGCTAGGGTTCCGGGCAGTAGGGACAAACAACAGAATGCGGAAACGTTGCGGGTTGTTCACGGTAAGGTAACGGATGAGAACGGAGCTCCGATTGTGGGGGCGAATGTTTGGATAAAGGGGACTATGGTAGGAGTGGCTACCGATGTCAACGGAGATTATACCTTGCGGATAAACCCTGAGGCGAAGACGTTGAGTGCTTCATTTATCGGTTATTCAGAGGCGGAGAAGACGATTATGCCGGGAATCGAGGTTTATAATTTTACTTTAAAGCCGGAAGCCAGGAAGCTGGACGAGGTCGTGGTGGTCGGGTACGGTACTACCCGGCTCAGGGATTTAACCGGTTCGGTATCTTCTGTCGGGGCTGCTGATCTGGAAAAGGAACCGGTGATGAATGTCGCTTCTGCCTTGCAGGGGAAAGCGCCGGGGGTTCAGGTGTCTATGGCTTCGGCGAAACCCGGTGAACCGGTGAAGATCCGGGTGAGGGGATCCACTTCGTTGGAAGGTACCAATGAACCTTTGTATGTGATCGACGGTATTCCGGCCGAACAAGCCGATATGATCGCCATAAACCCGGATGATATTCAGTCGATCGATATATTGAAGGATGCTTCGGCAGCGGCTATTTATGGGTCGAGGGCCGCTAATGGCGTGGTATTGATTACAACCAAACGGGGGATACAGAATGAAAAGCCTCAGCTGAATCTGAAGTATTTTACCAATTTCGATACCCAGATAGAGAATTTCAGCATATTGAATGCGAATGAATTCCGGAATGTCATGATGGATGCTGCAATCAATACGTTAAAAGTGGATCCGACCAATGAAACGGCTTTGAGCATTAAAGAAGGGACTATCCTGAAGGATGCCGATACAGATTGGTATAAACTATTGTCACAGAAAGCTTCAACGAACAGTGTGGAGCTTTCGGTGAGGGGAGGAAGTTCAAGACTGAAATATTTTACTTCCTTCGGGATGAGTTTCCAAAATGGAGTATTGAAAGGGGATGACCTGAAACGGTATACCGGGCGGATCAACCTGGATTGGGATGTGACTTCGGTATTGAAATTCGGTACCAATGTAAGTTTGGCGTATACCGATCAATCCCAGGAAGGACAAGGGTTGTGGCAGATCAAACAGTTTCGTCCGGATGTCCCGGTTTATGCAGAGGACGGTAGTTATTATAAGATCGGTACGACAGATAATCCGGTGGCCAAAACGAAGATTACCAACCGGAACGATGTTTATCGGTTTAATGGGACGGTATTCGGAGAGGCCCAGATTATTCCGGGACTTCGTTTTCGTTCAACTTTCTCTGTAGCTAAGAACTTTAATTTCACCCACCAATATTATCCCAGTTTTTTACAGGAAGGTAATTATTATAACAATTATACCGGTAAAGCTGTACGGGGAAGTAACGAATCGGTACGTACCCTTTGGGATAATACATTGAAATATGAGGGGACATTTAAGGAGATACATGCTTTGGATGCTTTGTTCGGAGTCTCGTTCGAGCGTTACAAGGCAGGTGATTTCAGTGCTACCGGTGTCGATTTTCCGATGGACAAAATCTTGAATAACCTGAGTAGCGCTACAACTCCTTACGATGTAAGCGGAAATTCGTCCGGAAACGGACTGATTTCGGTCTTCGGACGGTTTAACTACCAATTGATGGAAAAATATCTTTTCACTTTTACGGCTCGTTTCGACGGTTCGTCGAAATTCGGTTCGCACAATAAATACGGTTTTTTCCCCTCGGGGGCTTTTGCCTGGAAAATCGATCAGGAACCTTTCATGAAGGATATTGAAGAAGTGAACGAATTGAAATTAAGGCTTTCGGCCGGAGTGACGGGAACACAGAATATCGGTAATTATAACAATAAGGATCTTTATGGCCCGAACGATTTTCTGGGAAAACCGGGAATTATCCCGACAACCCTGGGAAATAACGATCTGCGCTGGGAACGGACCAAGCAATTCGATATCGCTGTCGATTATGCTTTGCTGGATTACCGGTTGAGCGGATCTATCGGCTGGTATTATAAGAACACCAACGACCTGTTGTGGTATATCGATTTTCCGACTTCACTGCAACCCTTCAGCGGGATGTATAAAAATGTCGGACGGGTACAGAATAAGGGATTCGAGTGGATCGTCGATGCAAAGATTTTTAGGGAGACGGAGGTGAAATGGGACGTTACTTTTAATCTGGCCGTTAACCGCAATAAGGTGAAATCTTTGGTATCCGAAGGGGCACAGGATTGGGCCGGTAAAGGTGTGGTACAGGGAAGCGGTACCGAAGTACTGGCCGAAGGACATCCGGTGGGAGCTGTTCTGGGGTACCAGACCGACGGTATATTCCAGTCCTGGACACAGATCGAGGAATATAATAAAAAGGCACAGGAGCTGAGTAACGGGACTGCCACTTATTATTATAGCAGCGAGACCAAACCGGGACAGATTATTTACCGGGATGTGAATGGAGACGGGCATATCAGCGTGAAAGACCGGGTGATCATTGCTAATCCGGAACCGAAATTTCAGGGGGGATTTTCTTCCAATGTGTCCTGGAAAGATTTATCCCTGTATCTGATGTTCAATTATTCGGTAGGTGCAGAACGCTTGTATAACAATACTTTGCAAAATATTTCCGGTTCGTTGAACAACCTGATCGATTATAACCTTTACAACCGTTGGTCCGAACAGAATACGTCTTCCCGTTTACCGGCTTTATATGTCGACGATCCGGTTCCGGCGACGAATAATCTGGAAGTACACAAAGCTTCTTATTTGAAGCTGTCGCATTTGCGGATCCAGTACAATTTGCCGGTATTGTGGGATGCCAGGTATTACAAAGGGGGACAGGTATATTTCGCTATCGCCAATCTTTTCACTATCACCCGCTATCCGGGAATCGATCCGGCAACGGTAGGTAGTGCTACGGCTAACTACGGAGGAAATTACGATAGTGATATTTATCCGGGTGTCCGTTCTTATACAATCGGGTTACGACTTAATTTTTAATTATTAGCACGAATGCTTATGAAAAAGATATTTATCCTTTTGATGGTCGGTAGTCTGCTGTTTTCCTGCCAGATTACGGACGTCCTGAACCAGGAGCCTCCGCATAATCTGACTCCTGATAATGCGATTACGGATGAAAAGTCGGCAGAAACCGCTTTGACCGGTATTTATGGAGAACAGATCGGGTATGAGTCTTATATGTCGATCGGAAATCATGCAATGACTGCCGGTATTTTGCAAAGAAACGACAATCCCGGCGTGGTTGTGAGTATCTATTATATCGAAAACCGTTTGCCGGAACTGAATCTGGTGGGGGCGGCATATACTCCTTTTTGGGATGCTTTTAATACGATTATCAATTCGTCGACGAAATTACTGGCTGTTTTGGAAGGAATGAGCGATAATCTGTTTACCGATGGACGGAAAACCACCATGATGGGAGAGATCCGGTTTCTGCGGGGGTGGTATATGTTCGATTTGTTGAGGATGTTCGGGGAATATGATAAATTGGACAGTAAATATGGGATGATCATCCGGGAGACTCCCCCTACTTCCGATGATGTTTATAAAGCCCGTTCGACGGTTCAGCAGACGTATGATTTTATCCTGAAGGATATCGAGTATGCTATATCGAACGCCCCGGATTTTACTTCTTCGGATTTTGCGTCGAAAATGGCTGCCAAGGCTCTTAAAGTGAAAGTACTTTTCTATATGGGGAAATACAGTGAGGCTTTAGAGGCTGCCAATACGTTTATCGGTGACGGAGAACGGGCATTGGTGGCCCCCTATTCGGCTGTTTTTACCGATTTTTCTAATCAGGAGCTGATCTATACCCGGGGATTTGCAGGGACAGATGAAGTGAAATATCAGGCCACGCGGGTACAGGCGTATTATAATGAGGGGAAATGGGGACCTACGGAGTCTTTTATGGAACTGGTCGGGGACGATCCCCGGAAAACGGTTATCCTGAAAAATGGAGTCGGGGATGTTTTCGGACCTCAGCAGACGATTCGGAAAGCTTCGAATGCAGAAGGAACAATGCCCACTTACCTGATGCGTTATTCAGAGATTTATATGATGAAAGCCGAATGTGAAGCCCGTACCGGGAAAGGAGATCCTTTGGCTACCCTGAATGCTTTACGTTCCGGTCATGGATTACCGGCTATTACGGGAGTGACCGATATATTACAGACGATCTATCAGGAATGGATACTGGAACTGGGGTTCGAGAATGGGCATGAATGGTACGCCACCTGGCGGATGGGAGTGGATCAACTTCTGGAAACCAATCGGGCTGTGGCTGAAAAAATGGCTACTGCCGCCGATCCCGAATTGTATAAAGCCAATTTGCCTTATAAACGGATTTATCCGATTCCTTCGAGCGAAATCAATGCCAATAAGTTGATGGAACAAAATCCGGGGAATAATTGATGGCCTGATTCAGGACTGAGTTTTTGTGGTTGAAGAGAGAATCGTGATAAAGTGGTTTTTATTGCGATTCTCTTTTTTTGTCGGAAAATAGCCCGGTACCCCCGTCTCCGTCCTTTATTGTTAAATATTATACAGTTGTTGGAAGGAAAGTTTACTCAAACGTTTTCCTTTAAAATTTTCACGTTTCTTTAACAAACCGGCCGGTTTTCGTATATTAATTCTTAATATTGTACCTGAAAATATGAAAGACAGAAACCTATGATGACTGTAATGATGAAGTTGACGGACAATAATTTTAAACGTAAAGTTACGTTGCGGGCTTCTGTTGGCATAGGGGAAAATATAATAGAATAAAGAAGCTCGCTGAAAGGCGGGCTTTTTTTTGCGATAAAAGTGAAGAGGTTCGAACTGACCGGTTTTGTCATGAAAAAAAGAGTAGAAATTAAAACCATACAATGAAAATCAAAGGAGAACCGAGGGCATTTCTGAGTAATGAGGCCCGACAATTACTGAATCTTTACGAATCGTTAGGGGAACGGGCAGAGATTTTTTTGCCGCGTCATATTTATGACAATCTGACCAGTTTTGTGAAGCTTTGTTTTGAAGAACCCGATGACCCGGCTGTCCAGCAGTCGGAGATCAACCGTTATTTGTTGAAGTTCCGGGAAGATATTCCGGGATATACGGATGTTGCTTTGATGCTTTGTCCGCATCATCCTTCCAAAGCTTTCGAATTGAGTGGAAGGCGGGGAGAGTTTGTGAAGAAGATCGATGAGTTCCTGGATACCGAAGCAGTAAGTCCTGATTCCAGAGTTCTCTTGAAAAATATTAAAGACACTCATGATTTTTCGGTAGGAACTCCTCCTGTGCGCAGTAGCCATATCGAGTTTATCTCCCAGGTACAATTGGGCGGGCAGGTACGCGATTTGCGGAAATACCGGGATGTGATCGGGGTAACCGGTGATCTGAACGAAGCGCATTGGAATTATTTGATGGATACTTTGGAGCAGATGATCGGCCAGAGTACCCATTATACAACCGGGGCTGAGAAGGCCGACTTTCTCAACCGGATGCGTTGGGCGGTGAATTTCAAGGGACTGAACGGTATGATTACGACGGTGGTTTCGGGAAATGCCGATAAAGCGGTCAGTCTGCTCCGGGGAGAAGTGTTCGGTAAGAATAGTGTACAAGTGTTGGAGAATCCTTCTACCGAAGAATTGTTCGAACAGATGAGGGTGGATACAACCTCGGTCTTTGTGGTGAAAGCCCGGCATATGCGGGTGAATCCTTTCTCCGGTGAAAAATGGTTTCCTCTGCTGACCCGTCTGGTGATTGTCGACGATTCGCGGGAATCGAGGAGTTCCAATACCTCTCTGGTGTTCTGTTTTCATAACGGGATTATCCATACACTGAATAAGGTACATACCAAGAAATTGGGTTCTCCGGCCAATACGCAATTGAACTTGCGGTTGATTCTGGAAAATGTGAATCCCTCTTTCCTGTCAGAATTCCGGGAAAAAATCGAGCTGCAAATCAAAGCCTACGAGAAAGAGATCAATCAGATTCTGACCGAACAGATCGGGACTACCGGGGATGCGGTGAAACGGTTGAATGTGTTTAAACTGGATATGTTCTCCAGGAAGATCGTTCAGGATAAATATTCCCTGGAAAAATTACGGGATTTTATTTATTTTCTGGAGAATTGCCATAAAGAAGAAAAACGGCAGGCACAAACCCGTGAATTGATCGATGAATTCGAAAGCCGGATCCGGCAATACTTTTATTCGGATTGCCCCCAGATTCAGGTGTTGAGTGTATTGGAAGGCGGCGGACGCAACCAGATCCGTACTTATGGACGTTATCTGTTGCAAAAGCCTTTGCACCGACTGGAAGATAAGGTGTATAAAGCTTGCCGGTTGATCCTGAATATTATCCCCAGCAATTATGAACGTACCCTGAAGAATCACTTTCATAAGAATTTCGGCATCAACCTGTTTTTAGAGAAATATCAGGCTTATATCACGAAGATAGATAATGATGCTAACAATAAAGGCCGTTACGATAATTTCCTCAATGACCTGGGGATCCGGGAAAAATACCGGGCCTTGCCTGTGGAGGATCAGCAAATCGTGAAAGAATTCTTATCGGCTTTAGGCAATCTGGAACAGACTTCGGTTTCCGATTCGGTACAGATGATTATCCGGGATCTGTTGTTTCATCCCAATGGAAAGCCGAAACCTTATATTATTTACAATGCGATGCAGGCTTGGGAATATAAGGATTTACTGCCTGACGATACTTTCGATATCAATCCTTTCGATATCGAAATCGAGAATTTGCCTGATGGGCGTTTAGCTTATGAACGGCTGACGGATAAATTACTCCGTATCAAATCGACGCTGGCTTTATTCGACGATAGTGGCAGCCTTTGGGATTTGTTTTGTGAGAATACGACGATTCTGATCAACGATCCGAATAATCCGACCGGTTATACGGATTTCAATACCGAAGCTTTGAATTCGTTCCTGAAACTGATGAATACTTGTAAGATTACTCTTTTTCTCGACGAAGCTTATGCCGACAGTGTGAAGGTTACGGATAAACATATGCCGAAATGGCGTACGATCTCGCGGTATATCATCAATAATATCAATGCCCAGGCCAATATCCGGGCGGTATCATCGTTATCGACCACCAAGAATTTGTCGGCTACGGGCGATCGGTTAGGGGCTTTGGCGGTGACCCCTCAGGCTGCTGCGGTCGCTGCTTTTGTGCGTCAGCTGAATTCCTGTTCGCACGGCAATAACAACTCTTTACTGATGTTGAATAATTTGCTGGAGACGGCACAGGTAGCTAAAAAAATAAAAGATACGCTGGAAAGCGAGTTACCGAAAAATGCTTCCCGCTTTAAGATCAAAGAGACACTGATCCGGTTTATCAATGAACAGATCGGACGGATTGAAAAATCGAACGCCAATAGTGTTGCAAACCGTCAGTTGCATAAGACCGCCGGATTTGAAGGTAGCCCGTTGTACCTGTTCCTGCTGGATGAGCTGGTAGCTTTGGATAAACTGGATATATTGGCCCTGCCGGACGATTTTAAATACCACAACGAACCTTTCTTCGTTTATTACCAGAGACGATTGGTGGAAAATCTGAACCGTTTCCGGGTGAATAAGAATTTCCGTTCAGAATCGATGTTACGGATGAGTTGGGCAAAAGAGGTGGCTCAACGGGTTGTAGCTGAATTCGAAGGGACGGAAGTCAGTTGGTTGCCTTCGGATGGTTCTTATTTGTTTAACTTCCGGGTGGGGGAAGGGTTTTCTTATGCCGATCTGCTTTGTTTCTGCCAATATCTGGCGTTACACCGGGGGATTGCTGCTGTGCCCTATCCTACCGGTTTGGTCCGCTTTGCTATCGGAGGTTTTCTTGCCGATACCGAGGAGAGTAAGCAAGTGTTTAAATATGAACTGGAAGACGGTTTTACCATTTTTATGAAATATTGGACACTGTTTGCGGCTAAGCGGTTGGATGCGGCTTATAAGGAGGTGGAAAGCCATACGATTTTGGATGAGATTTTCGCTTATACTAAAATTCAGGAATTGATCGATGCGATTATCGGCGATTATCCTTTATCCGCTAAATACCGGAAAGACAAAGCGCCTTCTTTGCAGATCCGTGATATCCGGACCTTGTACCATGCCTCTCCCGAGCGTAGCGGAGTGAGCATTACGACGATCGACCGGTCGGTAAATTCGGTCATCGAATTACATGGCGACAAGATCGGTTCTTGCCGGGATGTATTCGAGTTTATCCGGAGTGCTGCTTTTACGAAGGTATATGAAAATTTACTGGCACAGATTTATAAGCAAGTGCCGGCCATTGCCGACCTGGATTTCAATACGGTAAGTTCGAAATACAGTAAGGCGGTGATCCTGAAATATATCACTAATAAGAAGACGTTCCAGCCCAACTATAATGTACTGGACGATCCGATGGAGAAAAATGTGATGCGGGAAATTCTGATTGAAATGGAGCATCTTCTGTTCTCGGATAGTAAAGTGAAGATTTTAGCTATCGATGCAACCGGAAATCCGGAGTTGGATAAATCGAAATTGGAAGGAATCAATGTGATTATCAAGAAATATATCCGGGAAATTTTATTGCATTTCAATCTGCCGTTTGAAAAAGACAGCCTCGAACCCAGCCGCAAGGAGATTGTCCGGGTAGCCGGAGAAACATTCGAGGAAATCACCGGTATTCGGTTGAGTGACCTGAACCTGCAAATCTGGGTAGATGAATTTATCAACCGTCTCCGCGCTCTGCCCGAATTTAAAGAGACGTTGCTGGCTCAGAAGTGTATGGGGTATATGATGGATTCGATCGCTTCGGGGATGAACAAAGAAAATTTGCCGGTAACCGATAAGATCCTGTTTCTGTATTTATTACATAACGATCATTCTTTCTATCGGCTGGTATCGGCCAAATTGAAGTATTTCAGCGATAAGATCGGAGCTTGTGCGGACAGGGAGGTGAAGATGTTTACAGAGGAGTTTATCACCGAGATATTACCCACCCAATTGAAGGAAATCAACGATTATATCATGCGGCGCCGGGATATTAAGGTGGCTGAGAAAGAGATCCACCGGGTGAGCCGGAAAGTGGTGTTGTTCTATATCAGCATGATCAAGCGGACAAAAGGAACCGATTATTACAAGCGCTATACCCATACGATGGTCCGGCTGGTGGAGACGGCTTTTATGAAACAAAATTCCAGTGTCAACGAGATGGTACAGCACGGTATTTCTATTTATAAAGATTTTGAAATGGAGAATAAGGTGCTGGAGACTTTCGAAGATGGACGGATCGCCTGGATCAACGAACTGATGCAGAAATGCGGTGTCATTTCTTCCGAGCAGCCGGTGCAGGAGCATACCCGTATCGTTACGGATGCTAAGAAACGGGAATATCCGTTCCACAAAGTGGATCGTCCGGGGACTATTTCGAAAAAGCGGCTTGGGGAGGCAGGACCGAACGATTATTTGAAGCTATTGGATTTGCGGCCCGATTCGTCTTTTTTTATCGGTCGTTTGGCCCGGTTTATCGCCAATATGGATTCGGACGATTATCGCTGTAAGGTGGTGAAACATGGCATGGTGAAGGAGCTGGTGATTTTCCAGAAGGGATATATGAAATACCTGACCGATAACTACCGGCTGAATTATACCGAAGACATTCCGATCGAAGATATCACCCGGTTCGTCCCGGATGTGATCAGTTTCCTGGGGGCTCCCGAAAAGCTGATTTCTTTCCCGCAGATCGGGTATTTCGATATACCGGGGCCGAACGGGAACATCAAGACGATCGTTACGCCGTTGAAACAGAAGGTAGATTATTTCGGGGATGTCAAGAAACCACGTCTGACGGTGATCAATGAGAAAATTAAAGAGATCGGCGGTAATCCGCGTCACGGTTCTTTGTTTGCCGTGGAAGAAAACGACGGTAGTATCTTTGTTATCGAGATCAATGGGGATAGTGGGGTAGGGAAGTCGGAAATGATCGCCGCTTTTATCCTGAAATGGTTGCGGAATAACCTCGAGGGGGTCCGTTCGGTAAAACTGATTGCGGGCGATATGTTCCATGAGTTTCAGGATGCCGAAGGTAATCTGTATGGGATCGGTACAGAGGTCGGTGATTTCTCGCGGACGACGGATTTCGACCCGGATTATATCAAGTATTATAAGTATCTGTTCGAAAGTAGTGCCGACAGTAATGTCGAAGATCTCAATTCCCGGAGCACGGTGAGCGGTATGTGTGATATCACGATGCCTTATAAGATCGATATCATGCTGAGTGCCGGAAACTATTCGAAGGAGGAAGCAGGTATAACCCGGGTGGACAATCCTGAAAATTTCCTGTTGTATATGGATGCCCATGGGGAGAGGAAAGAGAAAGCGACCAGTCAGGATGGTCCTAATTTCCAGCGTACCTTGAAGCGTTATACGGCAGATAAGAATATTGTAGATGTGATTGCCCGTCATGGTAATTATCTGGATGATATTTTAGATTGGGATTATGTAGAAAATGAAAAGCAATATTATCTGGCTTCTTCGTTCAAATTATTGGATAAGATCGATATTACGGAAGTAGTCGGTCAGATTTTCGGCGGTAAGCAGTTTAAACGGGACGGGGTTGGCTATACCATCCAAACGGTCTCTTTCGATATGATACAGAACCGGTTTATTGCTACCGTATCGTATGGGGAAAGAGAAAGCCGGGAAATGATGATCGACCGGAAGATGTTCAGTGCGATTTTCGATTCTCTGGCCAGTACTCCGGGAGGGCAACCGTTTATTGCTGAGGAAGGACAGTTGGAATCGGTGATGAACCTGGTGAAAATCATGCGCGGAGGGAGCGACGGTAAGGGGAAAGCCCGGAATATTCAATGTGGTATGCTTTCAACGGAGATCGGCAAGAAAGGCCGGGAGATTACCGGACCTCAGAAAGCCGCTATGGAGCTGAAACGGATGATTCAAGAGGTACGGATTACCCGCCCGGAAATCAATGAAGGGAAAATTTGCGTGAAACGCCTGCTGAACGAGAAATATCGTCCTATTTTCAAAGGAGAAATGAATAGTTCGGAATTGTGGCGATATAATTTCTTTATCTATCAGCTGGAGAACATGAAGAAAGCCGACTATCGCCGGATGGACGATATCGACCGTAAGGTAGATATGAGTAATCTGGTGGATTTTGTACCTGTAGACCCGAAGAAAGAATTCAGTCCTTTGTTGGTGAATCCCAATCTGAATATCGAACTGAGTAGTTTCAGCGAGACGTTCGAGGAATTGATGAGTTTGCCGAATTATCCGGAATTTGCGTGTGAATTCGCCGAACATATGGAACAGTTGTATGTCGCAGAGGGATATAGTGAAGAAACGAATATCAATAATATGATCGTACAGTTGTTGCTTCTGGAGGGATATTGCACGACCGAGGACGTGGCTCGTGGTAGTGTCATTGAAAAAGTGAACCGGGAGACGATTGCCGCTGCCAAGTATGCGGTGGTTCGGTATTTGGAAGGCGAACGGGTGAAACGCGCTTCATCCGGTAAACCTGTCGAAAAGATCGCGGCTACCGGTACAGGTAAAAAGGTTGCTACGAAGGGGATACGTAAAAAGTAAAGTATCGGGATTTTGATTTGGGAAGCCGCTTCTTTCCGGGGAGCGGCTTTTTTTTGTTGTTATTTGTTGAAACCTGAAAACATTTTTTATCTTTGTATTATGATGAAGAATGTTTTGTTTTGTATATTAATGATTTATGTGGTTTGTGGCTGTCGGTCACAGCAACCGCAAGAGATTGTTCGGCTTGCTGTGAAAAGCTTGGATGAACTACAGTCTGTGTCGGCTGTCCTGGTCAGTAATGCTGCTTTTGACGGTGCGGAGTTGTCGGATGAGCTGGCCAGTCGGATACCTTTTCTCTTTAAACAGGTAGTACGGGATTCGGGTACTTATTTTTTTACCTTCGAACAAATCGATAACCGGGTTCTCTACCGGAACGATCAGCCTTATATGGCTTGTGTATATCTGGATATGTTACTTGGTACGCGTATTCCTGTTGAACCCGGTGCGAAAAGGTATGATTATTTTGCCCGGATCCAGGAGGAGCTCGATTTGATGCAGCAAATCCTGGATGGTAAGAAACTGCGTGAAGTTGCTTCCGATTCTTCCCGGATCGTCGATGTATGGGTGGAGCGGGCGCCGGATACGCTTTTTAACGGGCAGGATTGTTATGTACTCAAACGGCATAATGATGTCACGCTTATTCCCTCGAAAAGTAATAATGAGTCATGGAAAGCCAATGTAAGATATAAAGTGATGCATAGTTATAATACGTATGCTTTATTTATAGAAAAACATACAGGTTTGCCTGTTTACTGGTCTTATACCAATTCGGGAGATCAGGACGGCAGGAAAATTCCGGGAAACCGGAATACGGAATTTTTGGAAAATATGGAGCTGAAGGATATTCCGGACAGTTGTTTTTATCCTGCTCAGGCAGATAAAATTCGCTATGTCGCTTCTTTCGACGAGTTCGTGCAGGAGGTGAAGGTGGGTGATGAGGCTCCTGCTTATGAATTGACGGATGTCATGACCGGGAAAGTGTATTCCAACGCATCGCTGCAAGGCAAGATCGTGGTGATGCAATTTACTTCTACCGGGTGTGTCGGATGTGTATTGGCCCAGCCGTGGATGAATAAATTATATGATCGCTGGAAAGAGCAGCCGGAGCTGGTTTTTCTGTGTGCCGGTCTGCTCAGTGAAAAGGATGCTAAGATTCAGGTTGAAAAATATGAGTTCGCTTATCCGATGACCACTTGTAATCAGGCTTTTTTCTGGTCGTTCGGAGTGCAGGCCATACCTTCTTATTATGTGATCGGAAAAGATAATCAGGTGCTTGCCAGACCACAATCACACATCGATTTGAAGAATTTTTTAGACAGTTATTTTAATAAATAATTGCGGGGAGCCGGGTTTGTTATCAGGAAGAATGGTAGGCCACAGGAAATAGAACGGAAATTTTTGGTCAAGGGAGATTTCAAGTCACAGGCTTTTCAATCGGTACGGCTTATGATTTTGAAATGGAGAATAGGGTACTGAAGATTTTTAAAGATGGACAGGTCGCCTGGATTAACGAGCTGATGCAGAAATGCGGTGTCATTTCCTCCGAACAGCCGGTGCAGGAACATACCTGTATCGTTACGGATGCTAAGAAACGGGAATATCCGGATCGTCCGGGAACTATTCCGGAAAAGCTGCTTGAAGAGACTGTTTCTGGAGGGATATGGCACAACCGAGGATGTGGCCTGTGGTAGTGTCATTGAAAAAGTGAATATCGTCATTATTTCGTCATATTTTTTTTAATGTCGGCGTAACATTGGGTTCATAACTTTGTCACAGTTAAAGACAAGGCTATGAATTTTTCTTTTATCCGGGATCGTAGATCATTTTCAGATTTTATTTTTATTCTGTGGGCAGGAGGAGCGGCCCTGCTTTCTTATTCGTTAGTATATGCATTGCGTAAACCTTTTACGGCTGCTACATTTGATGGGCTGAGTATTTGGGGAATGGATTATAAGGTTGTAGTGACTATTACTCAGATTTTAGGTTATTTGTTGGCCAAGTTTATCGGCATTAAATTGATTTCTGAGTTAAAGGGACAACATCGTTTAAAATTTATTTTGGGGGCGATTGTTTTAGCTGAGTTGGCTTTAGTCGGTTTTGCTATCCTGCCGTCTCCGGGTAATATCTTTGCTATGTTTTTTAATGGGCTGGCTTTGGGATGTATGTGGGGAGTGATTTTCAGTTTTATAGAAGGGCGGCGGGTAACGGATATGCTAGCCAGTTTATTGGGGATTAGCATGGTGATTAGTTCAGGTGCAGCGAAATCCCTGGGATTGTTTGTGATGGACCATTGGCAGGTCAGTGAGTTTTGGATGCCTGCCCTGATCGGTGGTTGTGCTTTGCCATGCCTGGCTTTATTGGGATATGTGTTGCAATCTCTGCCAAAACCTTCCGAAGAAGACAGGGCTTTGAAAGCAGAGCGGATGACTTTGGATGGAAGGCAACGCTGGGCTTTATTCAAAAATTATATGCCTTTTCTCTCTATTATTTTAGTCGCTAATTTTTTGTTGGTGGCTTTACGGGATATAAAGGAAGATTTTCTGGTGAAAATATTTGATGTTGCGGGGAGTGGTTATTCTTCATGGATATTCGCTCAATTGGACAGTATCGTTACTTTGATTATCTTGATTATCTTCGGATTAATGGTTTTTGTCCGTAATAATATGCGGGTTTTATTGATTTTATTGAGTTTGGTGATTTTGGGCATGCTGACCATGTCTTTTATTTCGTTGAGATATGAGGCATTGCAACTAAGTCCGGTAGTTTGGTTATTTATTCAAAGTCTCTGTTTGTATCTTGCTTATTTGTGTTTTCAGACTATTTTCTTTGATCGTTTTATAGCTTGTTTCCGTATCCGGGGGAATGTCGGTTTTTTTATTGTATTGATTGATTTCATCGGTTATTTAGGAACGGTGATTGTCTTAGCCATAAAGGAATTTTTAAATCCGGATATCAATTGGTTATCGTTTTATAACCAATTGGCGGGTTATGTGGGTTTGGGATGCAGTGTATTATTTGTCGGTGCTTGGGTTTATCTGTACCGGCGGGCAAAACGAAGAGCGTCTGAAAAGGTGATGCCTCTGGAAACTGCTCATGCTTATTGATTGGTTTTATTCTAATTACAGTAATATTTGATTTAAGGACATGAAAAAAGTTAGTTGTGTCATTATGGATTGGGCCGGAACGGCTGTCGATTTTGGGTGTTTTGCTCCATTGAATGCTTTTTTGAAGGTGTTTCAGGAGCAGGGAGTGACGATCACTTACCGGCAAGCCCGTGAACCGATGGGATTATTAAAGATTGAACATATAAAGGCTATTTTGAAAATGCCTGAAGTGAGTGAAAGGTTTCGTACAGCACATGGACGGGAATGGAATCAGAATGATGTCGCAATCATGTATCAGAGTTTTGAGAAACATTTGTTTGCTTCACTTCAGGATTTTACGACTCCTGTTCCGGGAGTTATAGAGACAATGGAACAATTACGTCGTGAAGGGATCCGTATTGGTTCAACGACAGGGTATACCGACGCTATGATGAAAATTGTACAACCCGGAGCTGCTGCTCAGGGATATACTGTAGATTGTCTGGTAACTCCGGATCATTTGCCTGCCGGACGCCCGGCTCCTTATATGATTTACCGGAACATGACAGAGCTGGCGATTCCTTCTGTTGACGAGGTGGTTAAAGTTGGAGATACTATCGCCGATATCCGGGAAGGATTGAATGCAAAAGTATGTTCTGTCGGAGTAATTACAGGTAGTAATGAGTTGGGGTTGACCGAGGAGGAATACAAAACTATGCCTGAACCGGAGTTATATACTTTGAAACAAGAGGTCAGAGAGCGGATGATGGCAGCCGGTGCACATTATGTGCTGGATAATATCCGTGAATTGCCGGACCTGATACATAATTTAATGAATAAAAAATAATAGGTGTATGAGAAATTATTTACTGTTGACCCCTGGACCGTTGAGTACTTCTGAGACGGTGAAAGAAGCCATGTTACAGGATTGGTGTACCTGGGATAAAGATTACAATGAAGGAATAGTTACTGTGATCCGGAAAGAATTGCTGGAGGTGGCAGGACTGGATGAGAAGGAATATACAACTGTGTTGCTACAAGGAAGTGGGACTTATGGCGTAGAGGCAACTTTGGGAGCTGTCGTGAAACCTACCGACAGGTTACTGATTATAGCGAATGGTGCTTATGGCAAACGGATGGCGGCCATTGCTGATTATTATAAACTGGATTATGTCATGGTGGCTTTGAAAGAAACGGAGCTGATTACCCCCGCAATCGTGGAGGAGGCTTTGAAAAATCATCCTGGAATCAGCCATTTGTCTTTGGTCCATAGTGAAACAACGACGGGTTTATTGAATCCGATTGAAGAAATTGCAGAGGTGTTGCGTGGACGCGGGATCACCTGGATCGTTGATGCCATGAGTAGTTTTGGAGGGATTCCTATCGATATGAAAAAACTGGGTATTGATTTTCTGGTTAGTAGTGCCAATAAGTGTATACAGGGAGTTCCGGGCTTTACCTTTGTTCTCGCTTCACGGGAAAAATTGCTGAAATGCAAAGGAGTTGCCCGTTCTTTGTCCCTGGATATTTATGCCCAATGGGAAGAAATGGAAAAAGGGCATGGAAAATGGCGGTTTACCTCACCGACTCACGTTGTACGGGCATTTTTTCAAGCTTTGAAAGAGTTGAAAGCAGAGGGAGGTATAGAAGCCCGTTACCGCCGTTATTGCCGGAATCATGAGGTATTAGTGGAAGGAATGCGGGCTATTGGTTTTTCCACCTTGCTGGAACCGGAAAAGCAGTCTCCGATTATTACTTCTTTTCTTTATCCGGAGCCGGGTTTTTCGTTTACAGAGTTTTATGGGTTGCTGAAACAACAGGGTTTTGTCATTTATCCCGGAAAGGTTTCGGATGCTGATACATTCCGGATTGGTACTATTGGAGATGTATTCCCGGAGGATTTTGAAAGATTGACACAAGCTGTTGCGGCTATCAGACAGGTAAATTAAACAGGGCTGCCCGGACAAGTTTGACTTTTTTTAGTTTTTTGGCTGTTTAAGTGTTTCTTTTGCTTTAATTTTGTTGTAAAAGAAATCAATATGCCACAAGAGATAGAAAGAAAGTTTTTGGTCCGGGGAGACTTTAAAGCATATGCTTACCAATCCTTTCGGATTGTACAGGGCTATTTGTCCTCCGTACCGGAAAGGACGGTCAGGATACGGGTGAAAGGTGAACAGGGCTATCTTACTGTAAAAGGTAAAAGTGATGTTCATGGAGTTACCCGCTATGAATGGGAAAAAGAGATTGCCAGGGAAGATGCAGAAGAACTCCTGAAATTGTGCGAGCCTGGGGTGGTTGACAAAATTCGTTATTTAGTGAAAGTAGGGGGGCATATTTTCGAGGTAGACGAGTTTCTGGGGGAGAATAAAGGGTTATTGCTGGCTGAAGTTGAATTAAAGCAGGAGGATGAGCTTTTTGAAAAGCCGGAATGGTTGGGAGAAGAAGTGACCGGAGATCTGCGTTATTATAATGTAAGGCTGGCACACCGGCCCTATCGGAGTTGGAAATAATTCTGAATTTATGCATGCTTAACAGTTTGAGAAGTTCGGTTGTTCCATTGTCTGAAACTCTGATTGAGACAATAGAGTAACCGAACGATTTGAATCTGTATTTATTTCATTTTTTCTTCTGATTCGGTACTGAGGGGCAGGTGGTCCTGGAAGTGGACCGTAACATGGGTTCCGTCGCAATAGGGTTTATTAGCGGATGCTCCGCAACGGCATAGGGTGACCCGGTTGCGTTGTTCGTATTCGGTGCCGTCAGGTCCATTCACAGGAATACCTCCTTTGACCCAGAGCGGGCCACTACATTCTTCCTGTGGGTCTTCGATCAGGCCTAAAGCCGGTTTTAAGGGAGGCTCATAAAATTTTTCCTCTTCTTTGTCCCAGAGTTTTAACCGGCCGGAGGGGCAGTACATGCTTTCGTGTACGGCCAGATCATGGGCTTCGGGGTTACCGGAATCTTCCGTCAACTGCCAAACCGTTCCTCTGGCCATACAAAAACGGGCATGTACACAATATTCGGTGTTGTCGGCCAACTGGACTCCGGGACCGTCATATAGATCGGCATTCTCTAAAAGGGGGATATTACCGGCGGTTAGTGTCGGATCCCAATCGGCATGGTGATGGGAACCGTCGCAATACGGATGATTTTTGGATTGACCACAACGGCATAAAGCGGTGGGTTCGTTGTCGGTTGGGTATTTATGCCCTTGGGTATATTCCCAGGGGATTTGTTCTTTATTCAAAACGAAAATCTCTTGTTGAAGAGGGGGATTTCCGTATACCAGATAGGGGCCGTCTGCTGTAATTTCAAGGTGATATTTCGGGTCAGGAGTAGGTGTACCCGGTTCGATTTTACGAGTTTTTTTTTCCATAATTAAATGTTTTGATGATACTTGTTATACTTAAATTTGGATGGAAAGTTCCGGGTTGGCTGAGAGAATTTTCATCGGTATAAGTTTTGGAATAGAATTTGTTATAAGTGTATTGTTTGGTTTATTAAAATATTTTACTTAATTTTACATAAAATATGAAATTCCTTTTGAAGGAATAAGTTGTGAGAGTTATGAAAATATTTAAATCGTTGTTATACAGTGTTTTAATTTTTGTTTTAATAGGTTCTTTGGGAGCTTGTTCGGAGGAGTGTGGCTACGATTCTCATGCAGGTTATCAGTTAGGTAAACAAAATTTCGATTATTTGGAAGGTAATATGGCTTCTATTTTGTCGTTTTGGGATCTTGCTTTGAGAATGAACACCTATTTGACGGCCTTGGATGAGGAAGGAGAAGACCGGGTAGAAGAACTTTTCCCGGACTATCGTCTTCAACAAGTGAATGAACACGAATGGATCGGATGGAAGGGACAGGATTCGGTTTTTAAGGTTGTAACAGACGATCTGGCATTGACCACTGAGACAGCTCATTGGGAAATTGTGGGCTGCCGGGCTCCGTATGAGGGACAGCTCACCGTTTTGTGTTCCGGTTTAAGGACCTGGGTGTTTCATGTTTCCGCTTTGCAAAACCGGAAATGGATATCCGATGCCAGTCTGAAAATTAATTATAACGGAGAACAAACGCCCCGGAATTTTAACGATGGGGATTGGATTGTTTCCGGTGTGGGGAAGAGTATGACCGATGAGGAAGAAATACTGAATTTTGAAATTGCAGAATCGCTGATCCGTTATGCGGAGAGTCATTATCTTTTTGATAAAGGACTATTGTATCTGCGGTTGAAAAATAGGTTTTCTCCGAAAGAAGAGATTGTTAAGGCTGAGATGAAGACACTTCCGGGAAGTGACCGCTCTTTGCAAATCACCTATAAAGGAGAGGTTTATTCTTATTGATGGTTACAGAGGTTTCCCCCCGGCAACATCGGTGGCCGGGGGAATAGGTAAAATCAGTATAGTTCCTGTAAAACAGCATCCAGGGCGGCTCCCCGCATTTCGGTTTTAAAGATACGGCCTTCTTTATCGAGGAGGATACAAGTGGGGACTCCTGTGATATTGTATTTTTGGGCGACAGGTCCGTTAAAACCGTTGGGATCACACAGTTGCTTCCAAACCATTTTTTCTTCTTTCATCGCCTTGTCCCAGTCGGTTTTCTTTTCGTCGATAGAAATACTGATGATTTCAAAGCCTTTGTCTTTATACTCCTGATATACATGACGAAGGTGTGGAATCTCGCCCCGGCAGGGACCACACCAGGATGCCCAGAATTCCAGCATCACATATTTTCCTTCGGGTACACAGGAAGAAAGCTTGACCATTTTCCCTTCCGGATTCATCAGTTCGATATCCTGATATTTTTCGCCGATAGCCATCGTTTTGGCTTTGTCAGCTATGGTTTTGAAGTTTTCGGCCATTGGGGGAATATTCGCCCAGGCTTTGGTGATGAGTGCAGTCAATTGTTCGAGCTGAGGGACGGTTAAATTGACGTACATGCCTTGTAGGAATTGAAGGGCTAAATCATATCCTACTATGCTTTCGGGATGTTCTTCGATAAATTTCCATTGGGCGATGTTTAATTTCTTGTTGATCTCGTTTTCTTGTTTGATTAACGCGATTCCCTCTTCTGTATTGAATATGCCGTCCATTGCCGGCCGATGATATACTTCCAGATACTTTTCATTTATGGTTCCGGATTGTTTTCTGAGATCGGCGATACTTTTCAAATACCGGTCGTACAGATCCTGGGAGGCGGAGCCCTTTACTACCGGATCTTTCCGGAAGGTTTCATCGCTCCAATAATAAGTACGCAGGCTGTCGACGTGACCGGAATAACTGATAACCGAATTTTCCAGGTAAAACCGGCTGGCTAACATTTGGGACGGGTCATCCTGGCCGGTTTTGTCGATGATTAATTGATACATACCGGGACGGTCGACTTTACCTTTCAATTGGAACCTGCCGTTTTTAATAACCGTGCTGTCGATGGTGACCGGAGGATAGACGGCTTCGTTTACTAACTGTACTTTCATGCCTTCACTGTTTCCCCCGATGTTACCGTTGAGGATATAACCGTCATATTTAGTTTGGCAAGCGACTAAACTACTGCTGCATAAAAAAGCTAAAAATATTTTTTTCATCGTATTAAGGAATTAATTGTTCTAATGCGGCGTCCAGGTATGCGCCCCGCATATTGGTTTTGAATATTTTACCTTCTTTGTCCAACAGAATACAATGGGGTACTCCGGTCACATTATATACTTGTATTGCCGGTCCGTTTTCTCCTTGCGGATCATTTAATTGTATCCAGGGCATCTTTTCTTCTTTCATGGCTTTTTGCCAATCTTTATTCTTTTGATCGATCGAGACACTGATGATCTCGAATCCTTTGTCTTTGTAATTCTGGTAGACGTGTTTCAGATGAGGAATTTCACCCCGGCAGGGGCCGCACCAGGATGCCCAGAATTCGAGCATCACATATTTTCCGGTTGGAAGGCATTCGGATAATTTTACTTTTTTCCCTTCCGGATCGGTGAGTTCGATGTCTTGAAACGGGGCTCCTATAGCGATTTTTTTGGCCATCTCTGCTTTTTCCTTGAATTCGGTCATACGGGGACAATTTCCCCAAACCCCGGAAAGTGTATTTTGCAGATCTTCGATCTGACCGGAGGTTAAGTCGATCTCTCCGAGCAGGAAATAACCGGCTTGATCGAGAGCCACTACAGAAGCCGGATTTTGTTTGATAAATCGGATCGTGGCCTGAATGATCTGCCGATCCAGTTCGGAGATCCGGCGGGCCAGGCGAATGCCCTCCTCGGTATTGAAGATGTTGTCTAATGCCGGACGGTGATATTGCTCGAGGTATTCGCCGTCTGCCTGATTTCTGGCTTTACTCAGTTCTTGGATAGAAGTTTTGAATGACTGATACAGATCTTCTGTCTCCGAACCCTGGATTATCATCTTACCTTTACGTTCCGGATTCCAGTAATAAGTGGGTAAAGTATGGATATCTCCCTGGAAAGTGATATCCGAATTTTCCAAATAGAAATTGCCGGCCAACCAGTTGGCTTCCGAGGATTTTTTCCCTACGGGAGTCGTATCGATGATCCAACGATAAAAGCCGGGTGCCGGAATTTCCCCGGTCAATTCGAAACAATGATCTTTAATGACCGTTGTTGCAATTGTTTGAGGAGGATAGCTATTATCCAACAGTTTGAAAACCATCCCTTCACATGGGCCTTGGATAGAGCCGGTGATGTGAAAAGATTTATTTTGTGCCTGGCAATACTGAATTGCCAGAACAAGGAATAGCACAGTTAACAGATTTTTCATTTTTGGGGATTTTAAGGGTTTTCGATGAGTAAGTTGTTACCTGCTTTGGCCGATTGCGGGATGGGTAGGATCAATTGTTTATCCGACTTTATATTCGGGCGTATGGTGGTGATGTCTAAATCGCCGTGTTTATAATACCTGATCATATCGTACCACTCTTCCTGGTTTTCAAAAAGCAGGTCGATCCATTTGTGCTGGCGGATCATTTCTAAAAGCTGGTTGTCAGGAATAGTACTCACGTCATATACTCCCGGGACATGGGCATCCAAAACGGTTTGCAGACTGGTACGGGCTGCCGCAAGATGATTGCCTCCCTGCCGGGCTTCCGCTTCTGCATGGATATAATATACTTCTCCCAAACGCAGGAAGTAGTAGGTATTGCTCTTGCCGTCATCATTGGTACTGTGAGGATATTTCCCGTTTTTGAAAGAAGTTGTGATGACGTCCGGTGTAAGAAACGGGGCGGCAAAACGGGGATCGTAACCTTCTCCTGTTTCTTTGTTCCCTGGAGTGGGATCCATCGCATCGGCTATTTTTTGAGAATAAGAACTATAAGTTGTCCGGTCTAAAATGAAACTACATTGTTCTTCATAGTTGGAGACATAAGGAGCGAACAGCACTTCAGGAGAATCGAACATATCGCTGAAGATACTCATAAAGTCAACCAGCCCGTATCCGTAGTTGCCGGCTGTTTGAATCACTTCATCGGCCAGTAGGGCTGCATTTACGTAATCTCCTTTACTTAGTAATACTTTTGCTTTCAGGGCTTGTGCGGTTGTTTTTCCGGCCTGCGCATGAGTGGGCGTATAATTACTCATAGGCATGTCCGGAGCATATAATATAGCTGAATCGAGATCCGATTCGATAAATTTATAGCTTTCAGCTACAGTCGAGCGGGCCTTTGCTAACGGTTCCCGGTAAGGTTTGTCGGACAGGACGATACCATATGGAGAATCGGTATCGTAAAATTGCCCGAAATAGCGTAACAACATAAAGTGAGCCATGGCCCGGTTGAAATAGCCTTCGCCTAATATTTCCATACGTCTCGCAGGGTCCAGGTCTTTTACCGTATTGTTTTCCAAAAATTCGATCATAAAGTTGGCCGCGTTGATTACATCATATAAATTATTATAGACATTTCCGATGATACTATTGTCTTCCAGTACATTGTTGTCGGTGAAACCGGTTTCTCCTGCCAATCCACCACTACCCGAGAGTGCTAATGAACCGGCGAGCAGGCCGATATGGCTTCGGAAGTTACAAAGACTCATGGCCCTCCATTGGGTATATACCCCGCGTAACACCTGTTCTGCACTCTGGGCATTCCGTATTGCGGTTTGGTCTTCCAGTTTATAATAAGGTTTTACTTTATCTACGTCTCCCATCAGGTCACATGCCCAAATCAATACAGAGAGAAATAAGGTAGAAATAATATATGTTGTTTTCATAGTATGAGATTTTATCGTTAAAATTCAACTTTAACACCTAAGGTAAATGTTTTACTCAATGGATAGGGATCTTCATTCAGGGTCATCTGTGAAGTAGTGAAACTACTGATCAGTTCCGGATCGATACCCGGCCATTGGGTCACGGTCCAGATATTAGAGCCGCTGACAAATAACATGGCCGATTGTACATTGATTTTCTTCAGGAAATTCTGTGGTAAATTATAAGAGAAAGTAATATTCTTTAAGCGTAAATACGATGTTTCGTAAATGTAACGATCGGAGAAACGAGAGTTTTTGGAAGGATCGGTATAAACCAGACGTGCATAACGAGCATCGGGATTTTCGGGACTCCAGGTTTTCCCATAGAGTTCGGGATAGATGTTATTTCCAATATACCCATACATATCGCTCATCATATTATAAACAGCAGCTTTAGCTCCTTGGGAGAATTGGAAAACGAACGACAAATTGAAATTTTTGTAATTGACCGAATTGAAAAATCCTCCGAAGAATTTAGGCTGAGGAGTAGCAATAACTTCCCGGTCTTTACTGTCGATATAACCGTTCCCATCCAGGTCCTTGTATTTGAAGTCACCCATACCGGTCGACTTTTCCTGGTAATAATTCGCTCCACGAGCTACGGCTGTTTTATTTAGAGTAACTACTTCATCGTCGTTTTGGAATATTTTTTCGACGATATATCCTTTTAAAACGCCGGCAGGCTGACCTTCTATATAGGTATCGACATCGTTACTGGAAAGCTCGGCTCCATTGAGTTTTTCGATTTTGTTCCGGTTCAGGGCTATATTGAATTTCGAGGTCCAGGTCCAGTCGGCTGTACGGATAATATCCCCGCCGATTTCAATCTCAACGCCTTTGTTGGAGAGGTCGATTAAGTTGGACGTATAGGAAGTGGAACCTGATTCGAGCGGATAGGGGGAAGGAGCCAATGCACCTTTGGTGTAACGATAGTATCCGTCGATGCTACCGAACAGGCGGTGGTTGAAGAAAGCGTAATCTAATCCACCGTTGAATTCGGATGTCCTTTCCCATTTGATATCCGGATTAGGTAATAAACCGGGAGTCAGAGTCGATTGTCCTATATAAGGATTGCCTTTTTCATAAAATTGTCTGTAGACGAAATCGTTGATGTTGGTAGAACCGGTTTGTCCCCAACTGAAACGTAATTTCAGATCGTCGACTTTTTCTGCATCGGCCATGAAATTTTCGCTGCTCATCCGCCATCCCAGGGATATAGAAGGGAAATAACCTCTTTGATTACCGGGGCCGAATTTGGAAGAGGCATCAGAACGGAAATTGATTTCTGCCAGATATTTGTCGAGATAATTATAGCTGGCACGGGCATAAATGGAATTGAGGGCACTTTTGGACTTTGCGTCTCCGATGCAGTGTGTTTCTGTTGCAGACCCCGCATTATTCAGGACTTCATCATCCGGGAAGCCCATGTAGTAATGCGAAGTATATTCACTAAAAGAACGGTCCCAACCATAGCCGACCATAAAACTGAAATAATGGTCTTCTATCTGGAAATTATAGTCGGCCCTGAAGTTGATCGAAGTATTGGCGGCTTTGCTGCGGTCGTCCTGAAGGGTGGACATGCCTCCGCCTCCCCAATCGTCTTGGGCGACCAGCGGGTTGTAATTACTATACTGATCCTGAAACATAGAGATATTGATATCTCCTCTGATTTTCAAACCGTTGAAGATTTTGTATTCCAGATAACTGTTTCCCAGGAATTGATAAGATTCTTTTTTGTTTTTATTTTGCCGGTTTGCGACTGGATTGGCTAAACCTACGGGGAAACCCCAGGTCAGAGTTCCGTCGATGCGGTATAATTCTCCCGTTTCATCGTATACGGGTACATCGGGTCTGACATTCCATTCTCGGGTAATACCCATTTCTTCGCCTGCAGCTCCGCTATGGCGTTTGGTCATTGTATAACCCAGGGCTGCTCCTACTTTGAAGCGTTTCGAGACATCCGAGTCAAAGGACAGACGACTGTTGTAACGTTGCATATCGTCGTTGATAAACAAACCTTCCTGGTCGATTGCATTGAAAGAAAAGGAGTAATTGGATAATTTTCCACCTCCGCGGATAGCCAGATTATACATGTGAGTCAGTGCATTCTTATTATTGGTCTCATCTACCCAATTGGTATTTTCTTCACCGAAAGCCTCGTCTTTTAATCCGTCGAATATCATATTTCCGTAATTATCATAGGAAGTATTGGCCATATAATCGATTGCAGGATAGATTTGGCCGTATATGATATTATCGTCTGTGATTTGTGCTTTGTTGATGGCTCCGAGTGTATTTTTAATGATTAATTCCTGGAGATTTTTAAATTTAGTTGTGTTTAATGGTTTGAATTTTTTAATTTGGTTACCGACACTCAAGGTATATCCCAGACTGATTTTCATTTGTTCGTTGCGGTGACCGTCCTTGGTTTTGATGATGACTACTCCGTTGGCTCCTCTGGAACCATAAATAGCTGTTGCGGCAGCGTCTTTCAATACGTCGATACTTTCGATGTCGTTGGGGGAAAGAGTTGAAAGCGGATTCAGCATATTCAGGCTGCGCTCGACAAAGAAAGGTACACCGTCGACGACATACAAGGGTTCATTATTGTTTTGCGATTTTAACGGGGAAGTGATTCCCCGGATGTTTAAAGTTGCTTTGGCACCTGGTTCTCCTGAGTTTTGATTGACCAATACCCCCTTCACTGCTCCACCTAGCATGTTGTCGAAAGTCGTGGCTCCGTTGGCATATTTTTCCAGGTCTTTCGCTTTGACCGACGATACGGAACTGGTCAGGTTTCTTGCCGACTTGCTTCCGTAACCGATAACTACAACGTCTTGCAATTCAACCTGATCTTCTTCCATGACGACATTATGACGGACATCTTCCGTTGCCGGAAAGTTATAGGTGACTTTTTTCATTCCGATAAAAGAATAGACGATTTCCACCGCATTACCTTTGAGGATGGCAAGCTGATAGTTACCATTGATATCGGAAGAAGTACCAATGTCCGAGTTACCGATGAAGACCGTTACTCCCGGTAAAACATTTCCGTTTTTGTCCTTGATATTACCGGAAAGTTTCACTCTTTCCTGTTTGACTTGAGGAAGATCGCCTACCGGACGAGGGGTGATATAAATAACGTCGCTTTCATAAGCACACTGATAAGGCGTGTTTTTGAAGATATGGTCTAAAATTTCGTCTACTTGCTTCTGTTGGGCGTTAACGTCAAAGCGTTTTAGTTGGGCGACATCCTGTTCGTTATAAACGAACCGCAACCCGGTTTGTTTCCAGATTTCCTGTAATAGCGTATTGACGTCACATTGCTTTAAATTCAAAGTGACGACTTGCTTTTGAGAGTATCCGGAAGCAAAACCTCCCAAGGTGAATACCAGCATAAAAATTGAGAATAACTTCATAATCCTGACAATTTTTAATCTTTTTAAGTCCGAAAGGACAAAGATTCGTTTACATTCCATAAATTTGTATTTTAAGGTAAAACAATCCGACAGCCTACAGTTAGCTTTGTCCGCTGTCTTTTTATCTGATTGCAGCTGGGAATGGTGGTACATTCCCGGCTGTTTATTTTGAATAAACGAACATTTATTTTACCGTCACGGTCCGGCCTTTGATGATGAAACGGGCGGTGGAAATTTTTTCAAAATAGTGGAAAAGTTCCGATACCTCTTTATATCTGGTCATCATACCTGACAGGTGAATATTTTTAGTTTGCTCGTTGAGGTAGAATACGTCCAGATCGTACCATCTGGCTAATTTATTCATGATCGATTCCAAGGACTCGTTTTGGAACATGAAATTTCCGTCTTTCCAGGTGATATAAGGTAAAACATCCACTTCTTCAATCGTTAGTTTCCCGGAGGAGGTATAGGCTGCCTTTTGGGAAGGGTTTAGGTGAGTCTCCTGGTCGTGGTGGCGGATACTGACGCTACCGCTGACCAGAACGGTTTCGATGTTGTCTTTATTTTGAGTACTGATATTGAATTGGGTACCATATACTTTGACTTCAATATCGCCGACTTCGACAATAAAAGGCTGTTTTTCATTTTTAGCAACTTTAAAATAGCCTTCTCCCTGAAGTTTTACTCTTCTTTCCAGGCTTGAGAAAACTGTTGGGTATCGGAGTTCTGTCTCTGCATTCAACCATACTTCGGTCCCGTCTGCCAGTTTGATTTTGAATTCTCCACCTCTGGGGATTTCGAGTCGGTTTATCAGGTTTGCAGTCGAAATGTTGGCTGATTCTGCGTAATTCAAGACTCCTTCATTGGAAATACGGATTAGTGTTCCATCTTTTTCCTTTAACTCCTGCGAAGTGGTGTTTACGGGAATCGCAGTTCCGGAAGAAAGATGCAGAATCGCCTTTGACGAACCCGGATGAATCGGAACTTCGGCTAAAGTCGGAATCAGTGAAGGGGTATGGATCAGGTAAAAGGAAAGTCCGCCTCCGAGCAGAATCAGGGCGATGGCTGCAACTCGGATAAAAAGACGGCGGATATGACGCCGTTTCAGACAGGATGCAAATTCAATATATTGACCTTGAATACGGCCGGATTGGATAGCAGCCTGAAGGTGAATGTGATGCCGACGGAATCTTTCGAAGTACCTTTGATGTTCAGGATCGTGTCCCAACCATTCTTTCAGAAGCTGTTCTTCCTCTACGGCGTTTTCCTGTAAGAGATGCTTTAAAAGTAATTGATCGATGTTGTCTTTATTTAGCATATCGGTTGCATTTATCCATAGTACGGGAAAATATTAATTTTCATTGAATGGAAAAGACAACTTTTTTGAAATAGTTGAAAAAATAATTATAATGAATTGGAATTTAATCTTTTGTGTTTTTGGTTTTTTATCTTTTTTTGTCGGATAAAAGCAAAAACAGGATGATATTTTGGGTTATATCGGGATAGGCCTGACGAATTTTTTTGAGGGCGTTGACTAAAAGCGTATTCACCGTAGCGATAGAAATGCCTAGTTTAGCTGCAGTTTCTTTATAATGTAATCCTTGTAAATAGATACATTGCATGATTTGACGGCTTCTTTCGGGAAGCTTATCGATTTCGTTTTTGACCCGGGCCAATACTTCTTCTTCCAGGGTATCGTATTCTTCCCAGGCTTTGTCGGAAGACTTCAGATCGGTAGCATGGCGCAGGGGATCTTTTTTTTCCATCCGGTCGAATGCCAGATTGCGTACAGAAGTGTAAAGAAAAGATTTAAAGGTGGTTGCTTGTAGTGAGGTTTGGGTCCTTTTTTCCCATAAACGGATAAAAAAGTCCTGTACCAGATCTTCCGACTGGGGAATGTTGTTCAGGAAAGAAGCCGCCCATAGTACCAAAGGCTTGTAATATCTGGTAAACAAATATTCCATGCCTTTCTCCTCGCCTTGATTGAGGAGTGAACATATGGTACTGTCCGGTATTTGCATTATCTGTATTTATCGTTTTACCAGCTTCCACTGGCCCCGCCACCGCCGAAACTCCCTCCGCCGAAACCTCCGAAGCTTCCGCTACCTCCGCTGAAAGAACCGAAATTGCTGCCGCCACCGCCGAAACCTCCGAAAAATATGGGAGGGATTCCTCCACTTCCATGGCTACCTGTGGTATACCCTTTTTTTCTTCGGAAAAACAGAGGCAGGAGAAATAGGATCAAGATAGGAATGATGATCACTTCGGCACTGCCATTTCCGTTTTTGCGGGCATATTGTTCGGCTGTAAATTCCCCACCGGCAAGCTGCATGAGTACATCTGTCGCTTTGTTAATTCCCCGGTAATAATTGTTTTGTTGAAATTCAGGTATAATTTCGTTCCGGATGATTCTCGAAGCGATGGCATCCGGAATGACTCCTTCCAATCCATATCCGACGGCAATGGCTACTTGTCCTTTTTCTGTCCTGCTCTTGGGCTTGATCAGAAGTAAGACTCCGTTGTCTTTTCCTTTTTGGCCGACTCCCCATTTTTCAGCTAAACGCTGGGCATAATCGCTGGGGGCGTAGCCTTGTAGGGTGGGGACGGTTACTATTGCGATCTGGGTGGAAGAAGTGTCGTTAAAATTTCTCAATTTTTGTTCCAATGCTTGTTGTTGCTGTGGACTGAACAGCTGAGTGAAATCATTGACTATCCGTTTGGGGCGCATCGGTTCGGGTAGATCCTGAGCCTGTAAAAAGGAAGTAATGCATATAAAGAAAATAAGGACTGATCGTTTCATGTTTAATTTTTAAATGAGATATCGTCCGACAGTTCGTTGACATCGTCTGCCTGATAGGGAAAAAAAACTTTTAGCTGCTGTCCTGCAGTCAGGACAGCTTCGCAAACTCCCTCGCAAATCTGTCCTGATTTGAATTTTTCTATCATATTGTTTTTTATGTCATCCCAAAAATGGTCCGGCACTTTCGCATTGATCCCTGCATCTCCCAATATCGCCAATTGTTTATCTTCTAATGCGACGTAAATCAGTACACCGTTCCGCAAGGCTGTCTTATGCATTTTCAAGTCGGCAAAGACCTGGGCTGCACGGTCGAGTACATTCTTCCGGCAATGATTTTCGAAATGGATCCGGATTTCGCCGGAAGTATCTTTTTCTGCTTGCCGGATGGCGGCAACCATAGCGGTCTTCTGAGCCGGGGTGAAAAAATCGGATGGTTTCATTGCTCAAAATTCTACTTTAGGAGCATTTTCAGCTCCTGCATTGGCTTCAAAATAGGGTTTGGAGGTGAATCCGAACATTCCGGCTACCAGGTTTCTGGGGAATTGCAGGATGAAAGCATTGTAGCTGCGGGCGACATCGTTGAATTTCCGGCGTTCTACTGCTATCCGGTTTTCCGTTCCTTCGAGCTGGGCTTGCAAATCAAGAAAGTTTTGGTTAGCCTTCAGATCCGGATAATTTTCAGAAATAGCCATCAATCGGGATAAAGCGGAGGATAATTCCCCTTGTACGTTACTTAATTTTTTTAGGGTCGCTTCGTCGAGCTGGTCGATATTCAATTGCATCTGAGTGGCTTTTGCCCGGGCATTGACTACTTCGGTCAGTGTATTTTCTTCGTGTGAAGCATACCCTTTCACTGTATTGACCAGATTGGGGATCAGATCCAGGCGCCGTTGATATTGGTTTTCCACATTCGACCATTGGGCCGATACGGCTTCGCGCATATTGACCATACCGTTGTAAGCCCCTTTAAACCAAAAGAAAATACTCAATACAACTACAGCGATAACGATTAAAACAATGTATCCCTTTTTCATGTGTTTATAAATTTTGTCAATAAAATTTTATGTTTTTTTAAAACAATTATTTCTCACAGATACAAAGTTAATGATTTCTGTGATTTGCCTGTGAAGATAGGCCGAGAAATATTTCTATTGTTTTATAAAGAGGAGGATTTTAAATTTAAAACGACGATTACCGGATTAGCATCTTCGGTCAGGTTACGAAGGGCGGGGATAGCTGAAAGTTGTTCCGGTTGGATAAAATGAAAGAAAACCGGGGCCGGTAAAACCATCAAACCTTGATTTTCTACTATCTCCCGGGGGATATAGGGTATTGTGTGGTCGATATCGTTGACAAGGGTATCGCATACAGTGGCGGTCCGACGGGTTAAGTCCAGTTGAATCATGTATTGTTTCTGATCGATAACGATGAGATCCAGAACGGTTTTACCTAAGGAAATGAAATTGTGAAAATAAGGGAAGGTGATCGGGTTCGAAAGCGATTTTTTGAATTGCTCCGGGCTTTGATTATGACCGTAATCCAGGGATATTTTACGGGTAATGCCGCTTTTACCCAAAAAATAGAGGGTGTCACTACCGGGACAACTGAATATAACCTCCTGGCTGGAGAAATCGGATAAATGATTGCTCGTACCGAAAGAGATAGAATCGAAAGGACTGATCCGAATTTCGTTTTCCAATTTCCCTTGTTTGTCATATAGGGAGACAGTTCGCCCGTCCGAAATGATAATACTATTCTCCAGTACGTTAAATTCCATATTGAAGGATCGGTTTTGTATCAATGTTTTCAGGTAGTTTCCGTTCTTGTCGTAAGCCATGACGATGTGGCCTTTACCGTTATCGCCCGATACATAGATCACAGAATCACCGATGGAACTTTTTACTTTGAAGATACTGCTGTATTCGTTTGCTCCCCGTCCCCGGTTGTTATGCTGGGAGAGGTATTGCCCGTGGCGGTTGAAAACATAAAGGGTGTTTTCGGCGATAAGATAATAACGGCCGTTATGATAAGTGACCGATTGTACGTTGGCTATCAAAGCGGTATCTGGAGTTTCCAAAGGAATATAACGGATCCTGTCGAATAGTTCGGATAATTGTAATATCTTGTTATTGCTGAGATCGGTGTGAATATCGGCCGGGCTTTGGGGACGAGGTGAGCAAGACAGATACAGAACGATCATGAATAGGAGATATACGATAGGGGTTTTCATAACGGTATAAAAAAACATGCCGGTCTTTTATGATACGATCAATAAAGTCAGATAGGTGATATACAGGGTTAAAAATAAGGCACCCTCCCAGCGGTTGATCTGTCTTCCCTTGCCGGTGAAAACAAAAATAAACAGCAGGACGGAAACTCCGATATTGACCCATAAATCGGTTACACTATCCGTTGTTACCTTCAGAGGGGATATGCCGGCCGAAGCTCCCAGGATCAGGAAGGTATTGAAGATATTCGAACCCACGACATTTCCGATGGCTATATCTGCGTTTTTCTTGCGGGCAGCGATCAAGGAAGTGGCTAATTCCGGCAGGGAGGTTCCGATAGAGATAATGGTCAATCCGATGATTCGTTCCGAAATACCTGCCATCTGAGCCAGACTGACTGCTCCGTCAACCAATAAGCGTCCTCCTCCGACGAGGCCGGCTAGACCTAACAAAATAAAAAGTACGGATTTCTTCAGGCTGTAGGGTTTGATATTTACTTCTTCGGTTTCCTGACCACCCCGTTTGGCAATAAATAAGGTGTAGGCGATAAAAACGGCAAAAAAGCAAAGTAAACAAAATCCTTCTGCCCGGGTGATGATACCTGCCGGCTCACCGTTCGCCAATATCAGGATAAGAACTGCTGCCAGTACAGCCAGCGGAATTTCAATCCATGTTGTGGATCTTTTGATTCCGATAGGGACGAATAAGGCGGTTACTCCCAGGATTGCCATGATGTTGAATATGTTGCTTCCCAGAACATTACCTAATGCCAGCGCGGAACTTCCTTCGATCGATGAAATGATATTCACTACAAGTTCCGGAGTCGAGGTACCGAAGGCTACTACCGTCAGACCGATAACGATATTCGGTACTTTCAGCCGATGGGCCAGTGCTGCACCACCATCGACCAGCAAATTGGCTCCATACACTAAAATAATAAACCCTGCTAATAAGTAAATGATATTTAGTAACATAAATCAATAAAAAGTTAATCTTTGGTCCAAATACGCAGATTCAGGTTTAAATCATGAATAATTTGAAATAGATTGACCAAGGTCCCGAATTCCCGTTTCAGTTTATCCGTATTCAACTGGCATTCCCAAATGTTGGTTTCAAAATGATTCGTTTGATCGGGAATGGCGATAATGACAGAAGAATCCCTGAAACTTACCGTTATTTTCCCCGGAAACCTGGAATCGAGTTCGAGTAATCTTTCCATTAAATTAGGAGTGAGGATGTATCGGGCTTCTACCTGATCTGTAGAGAATACGTCGAACTGCTTTTCAAAGTTCGGATTTTCCAGTTTGACTCTCTGTTTGCCCAGGTTGAGTTTGAACCAGGAGTTACGGAAAACAACCGTTTGGCCCTGAAAGTTTTTGTTGAAGTCGGCTATAAAAAAGAAACCTCTGAAAATATCTATCCAGTGTTCCTGCCTGCGGCCTTTGGAATCGGTCGTGACCCGTTTTTCTTCGGCTATAATTTCCGAACAGATAAAACTGGTTTTATCGATTTTTCCGCAAATCAGATCTTCACTGCGATAACGGTCGGGAGAGGTGCTGAATAACCGGCTGTTCATAAAGACCGATTCTGCGATTCCGCTTTCCGGCCGGTAACTTGCTTCCTGGCAAAGATAGGAAATAATGGACGAGATGATATTTTCTTTATAATAAGCACATAATTCTCCCGACTTGGACTGAATACAAGAAAATAGTACGATCAAGCCGAGAATACAGGCGATAAGGATACCCGGCCATCCCCCTCCGATAATCAGGCTGACGACAACTCCTGCGACAAGGGTAATACCTCCCGCTATCAGCCCGTTTTTCGTTCCTTTCGCTTTTAATTGCAGTCTCTTATCTTCTGCTTGTCGGATTCGGGATTGCAATTGTTCATAAATATCCTGAAAGTTTTGTTCCATAACTGTGGATTAAGATCGGAACAATTTTTTTACATCCGGATTCACTTTTTCCTCCTCCGGAATAGCGAATACTTCTTTTTTGGTAAAACTGAACAGGTTGGCAATGATGTTGGATGGAAAGGTCATCACCGAATTGTTGTAATCCGTAACAGCTGCATTATAGGTCCGGCGGGAAGCCGAAAGTTGTTCTTCTGTCTCGTTCAGTGTTTTTTGAAGTTGCATGAAATTTTCCGAAGACCGTAAGGCCGGATAGTTTTCAGCTACCATAAAGAAATTATTTTTAGCAGCAGTGAATGTTTTGTCAAAATCTGCTTTTTCTTCAGCTGTGAGGGAGTCGTAACTCTTCGTCCGTAAATTTGTGATTTTAGTAAATGTCTCTTCTTCGTGTTTCGCGTATTGCTGTACAGTAGCGACTAAATTGGGAATAAGGTCGAATCTTTTTTTCAGCATGACATCGATCGAACCGAAAGCGTTGTCGACATTGTTTCTTTTTCGGGTCAGCGTATTGTAAGATATAATGGCATACAGAAAAATAATACCCAGGATAATCAGTGAAATCATGATCGATGGATTTTAATGGTTATTGATTAAATTATTCTCACAAAATTAATTTTTTTTGATTATTAGCATTAATTTTAGCTGAAAATAATTAGAATCTGATTTATAGTTATGAACCTTTGGGGATTTATTAGTGCGGCAGTGCTGCTGACTTTGATGCCGGGACCGGATATACTTTTTGTGATTACACAGAGTATCACCCGGGGACGAAAGGCCGGGATGGTCTTTGCCGCCGGATTGTGTACCGGCTTGATCGCTCATGTAACGGCTGTCAGTCTGGGTGTTTCGATTTTGCTGATGAGTTCTCCTGTAGCTTTTACGATGTTGAAGTTTGCCGGTGCTGCTTATTTGTTGTATCTTGGAGTAAAAGCTTTTCTGGCCCGTCGGGAGAATCATTTCGAGTTGTCGGGAGACGCTGCTGTCAGTGGAAAACTATACCGGAAAGGGATACTGATGAATATATTGAATCCTAAGGTAATCTTGTTTTTTCTGGCTTTTTTTCCGCAATTTATAGATAAAGGGATAGAAAATCCCATTCCTCAGATGTTATTGTTAGGGCTTGTTTTTATGGTTCAGGCTTTCCTGATTTTTTCAATGGTAGCTGCTGTGGCGGATCGGTTAGCTCGTCGCTTGATGCAAAACCCTAAGGTGGCTTTGGCGGTGAATGTGGCAGAATCTTTGATTTATTGTGTCATCGGAGTCAGCATATTGTTTGTAAGATAAAAGGTTTTATTTTACATCGTGTCCGAAAGGAGTGAGTGCCAGTCCGGCTAATTTGAAATGTTGCATTCCGAATGGGATACCGATAATCGTAATACAAAACAGGACTCCCCAAAAAATGTGCGATAGGAAAATCCAGATTCCGCCTATAAAAAACCAGATGATGTTCATCAGGGTAGAAAGGCATCCGTGGGGCGATTCTTGGTGTACGATCTCGCTTCCGAAGGGCCATAATGCCAATATACCGAGTTTGACTGTCTGGAGCCCGAAGGGAATACCGATGATTGTGATAAATAATCCGATACTGGCGATGAAATATTCGACGGCGACGAAGATTCCTCCGAATAGTAACCAAATGATATTTCCTAAAATTTTCATGTTCCAAAGATAAGCATTGTTTTTTTTAATTTCAATCGGAAAAAAGTATAGCGATTGATCAAAACTATGAAAAATTTGTATATTTGAAGTGGTTAAATTTTAAATATGCACTAAAATGATGATCGTATCTCAATTTCGTCAGTTAAATCTTTCTGTTGTGAATGTCCGGACCTATTTGTTTGCGGTCCTTTTTGTCGGAGGAAATATGCTACTTCCCCAATTGTGCCATTTAATGCCGGATGGAGGTAAAATATTTTTACCGATCTATTTTTTTACTTTGATCGCTTCTTATAAATTCGGTTTGAAAGTGGGTATACTGACTGCTGTATTGTCACCTTTGTGTAATCACCTCTTATTCGGGATGCCGCCGGCAGGGATGTTACCTGTTTTGTTGGTAAAATCTACGTTACTGGCTTTGGTGGGAGCTATTGTAGCCGACAGAAGTCAACGGGTTTCTTTATTGCATGTCGCTGCGGTGGTGGTGGCCTATCAGGTGCTCGGTGGTATAGCCGAATGGTTGATCGCTTCGGATTTGTCTGCTGCATTGCAAGATTTTAAAATCGGATTCCCGGGAATGTTGTTGCAAGTGGTGCTTGGCTGGGTAATCCTGAAAGGGTTGGCTAAATATGAATGTTAAGACTTTTGAGGAAGTAAGACAGCGTTTTCTGGAGATTACTTTCGAAGAACGATTCGATTTGATTGTTGCTGTTGCGAATGGAGGTATTATTCCGGCAGCGATGCTGAATCAGCGTTTGAATCTGGATATGCAGTTGCTGAAATTGCATTTAAGGGATGCCGATCAAAAACAATTGTACGACCGGCCCCGATTGTTGGAGGAAATCCGGTTCGAGGTAAAAGGGAAAAAAATATTATTGGTAGAGGACCGGGTAAAAACCGGAACAACCTTGAATTATGCCCGACAGTTGTTGCTCGGTGCGGGGGCTGCTGTAGTGAAGACTTTTGCTGTCAATGGGAATGCCGACTATTGCCTGTATAATGAAATGTGTTTTCGTTTTCCATGGCGGACGGATTAAGGAGTTGTTCGTGCGTATGATGGGCCTTATAACTTTACGAACTTTATAAACAGACTTTATGGATCGTCGAGAATTTTTAAAGACACTAGCCTTGACAGGGGCTGCTGTGACAATGAAGTGGGATGGAGTGATGGATATCATGGCACAAAATACTTCTCAGGCCGGGGGATGCGATTTGGTCGCCGTAATGGGTGGTGAACCGGCAGAAATGTTCCGGAAAGCAATCGCTGAATTCGGAGGTATGGGGAAATTTGTCAAAGCCGGACAAAAAGTGGTTGTCAAACCGAATATCGGTTGGGATAAAGTGCCCGAATTGGCAGGAAATACCAATCCTGAATTGGTATCTGAAATTATTAAGCAATGTTTCGATGCCGGTGCAAAGGAGGTGGTTGTGTTCGATCATACTTGCGATGACTGGCGGAAATGTTATAAAAACAGCGGAATCGAAGAGGCTGCCAAAGCGGCCGGTGCTAAGGTGATGCCGGCACATGAGGAATCTTATTACCGGGAAGTGGAACTACCTAAGGCCAAAAGCCTGAAAACAGCTAAAATACATTCGGCTATTTTGGATTGTGATGTGTGGATCAATGTTCCTATTTTGAAAAATCACGGTGGGGCTAAAATGACCATTTCGATGAAAAATCATATGGGGATTGTCTGGGATCGCGGATTTTTCCATCGCAATGATTTGCAGCAATGTATCGCTGATATTTGCACAATCAGTAAGCCGGCGGTATTGAATGTCGTGGATGCTTACCGTCTGATGAAAACCAATGGACCGCGCGGAAAATCAGAAGCCGACGTGGTGCTGGCCAAGGGGTTGTTTATGTCGCCGGATATTGTCGCTGTAGATACGGCAGCTACTAAGTTTTTCAATCAGGTGGAAAAGATGCCTCTGGAGGTGGTTGGACATTTGGCTAAAGGAGAGGAGCTTAAAATCGGTACGATGGACATCAATCGCTTGAAAGTGAAGAGGATTAAGATTTGAAAAAAAGGTAAAAAAGCTAAAAGCAAAAAGCTAAAAGCAAAAAGCTAAAGGCTAAAGGCAAAAGGCTAAAGGTGGGGGATGTTATGCTAAAAAAATTACGTGTTTTGTTTGCGGTAGTCATGGGGGTCGTGATTACCTTTTATTTCCTGGATTTTGCCGGTTTAACTACAGGATGGCCTAATCTGGCACGGATACAGTTTGTCCCGGCCTTATTGGCGGGGAGTTTCGGAATTGTATTGATCCTGCTGGTGGCGACACTATTATTCGGGCGTATTTATTGTTCGGTGATTTGCCCGATGGGTATTTTTCAGGATGTCGTAGCTTGGATAGCGAAGAGAATAAATCGTAAAAAGCATTATCATTATACCCGTGAAAAACGCGTTTTGCGTTATGGGGTGTTGGGAATAGTGGTGTTGGCTTTTTTACTCGGTGCTACTGTTTTGTTAAGCCTGCTCGATCCATATAGTGCATTTGGACGGATGGGGGTAAATGTTTTCCGGCCTGTTTATTTGGCTGTAAATAATTTGCTGGCCTGGGTATTCAATAGTTTCGGTAATTATACATTTTATCATACCGATATTTATGTATTGAGTATGGCCTCTCTTTTCATCGGGCTCCTGACTTTCTGCGGGATTGGCTGGTTGGCCTGGAAGTATGGCCGTACCTGGTGTAATACTGTCTGTCCGGTAGGAACATTATTGGGTTTCTTATCGCGTTATTCTTTTGGGCGGATACGGATAGAGGCCGATGCCTGTGTTTCATGTGGGCTTTGTGAGCGGCAATGTAAGGCGGGATGTATCGATAGCAAGGCCAAAAAGGTAGATCAGAGCCGTTGTGTGGACTGCTATAATTGTCTGTCGGTTTGCCATAAGCATAGTATAAAATACGGATTGGGGTGGAAGAAAGGGCGGAAGACGCCGGAAAAGCCGGTGGATACTTCTAAGCGGCAGTTTGTGGCTACCGTAGGGGCTTTGTCTTTACTTCTTCCCAACAAAGTGCTGGCTCAGGGAAAGGCTGTCGTTAAAGCCAATAAATCCTGGCAAAGAGAGCATCCGTTGAGCCCTCCCGGTTCTCAAAGTGCAGAGCATTTATTGAAACATTGTACGGCTTGTCATCTTTGTGTCACCAAATGTCCTTCGCGTGTGTTGAAACCTGCCTTTATGGATTATGGTTTAGGGGGGATGATGCAACCGAAAATGGATTTCGGTCATGGTTTTTGTAACTTCGATTGTACGGTATGTTCTGAAGTGTGTCCGAACGGGGCTTTATTGCCGCTTACCAAAGAGGAAAAGCATAAGCTGCAGATGGGACGGGTGGTTTTTGTCCGCGAAAATTGTATCGTCAATACCGACGAGACCAGTTGCGGGGCTTGCTCCGAACATTGTCCTACTCAGGCCGTGACTATGATTCCTTATAAAAATGGCTTGACGATCCCTTCCGTGAATCCCGATATTTGTGTCGGATGCGGGGGATGTGAATATGTCTGCCCGGTACGTCCGTTCCGCGCCATTTATATCGAAGGGAATCCGGTGCATCAGGAAGCTAAACCTTTTCAGGAAGCAGAGAAAAAAGAGGTAATACTCGATGATTTCGGATTCTGATGCAGACCGGGGTGTCTGAAAAGTCAGCGCTTTAACTTTTCAGACATACTTCCGCCCGTTTCAATGCTTCGTGAATGTTACTGCAAATATTTTCTTCGCCGATGGTTCGGGCAAAGGAAGATTTGACCAAAGTTGCACGAACCTGTTCGTTTACTCCGGAGAGGATGACCTGTATTTTTTCTTTCGTAGATAAACGGTAAAGGCTTTCCAGGTTGTGCAGCCCTGTCGTATCCATAAACGGTACTTTGCGCATCCGGATGATACGAATGCGGGGTTTGTCGCCGATGGTTTTCATACATTCGTCGAATTTATTGGCGACACCGAAAAAGAACGGGCCGTCGATTTCATATACTTCGACTCCTTGCGGTACGATCAGTTTTTCTTCTTCATGGTAGATTTCGCCCTCGTTCGACAGATCGAGCTGGTCTTTGGCAACCGTGATATGCGTTACTTCGCTCATTCGTTTCATAAAGAGTACCAGGGCCAGTAACAGACCGATTTCTATGGCGATGGTCAGATCGAAAATGACGGTCAATAAGAAAGTAGTCAATAATACAGCGACATCCGATCTGGAGTTTTTCATCAATGATTTGAATGTACGCCATTCGCTCATGTTGTAAGAAACGATAACCAAAACGCCGGCCAGGCAAGCCATCGGAATATGTTTGGTCAAGGGGCCGAGGAACAAGAGTATCAATAATAATACAACGGCATGGATCAAACCGGCTACAGGAGTTTTGCCGCCGTTATTGATATTGGTCATGGTCCGGGCAATTGCTCCGGTGGCTGGAATCCCTCCGAAGAAAGGAACTACGATATTGGCTGCTCCCTGGGCTATTAACTCTGTATTGGAATTGTGTTTATGTCCGGTGACTCCATCTGCTACGGTGGCCGATAATAAAGACTCGATGGCTCCCAGAATGGCGATGGTGAAAGCTGCCGGCAGAAGCTGATTGATGGTTTCGATATTAAACGCTAAGCCGTTGGGAGTCGGCAGGCTGGCATTGATCTCAAAACGGTCGCCGATGGTTTCCAGGCCGGTGATATTCAGGTGATGGCGTAACAGATAACTGATAACGGTCATGACAATGATGGCGATCAACGAACCCGGTATTTTTTTAGAAAACCGGGGAGTGACGATAATGAGCAGGATACTTCCGATTCCTACCCCTAGTGCAATCCAGTTCGTTGTGTCGAAACTGTGGAAATAAGCAATCCATTTGGAGATAAAATCGGCGGGCACTTTGTCCATGGTTAATCCGAACAGATCTTTGATCTGAGTCGTGAAAATGGTAAGTGCAATACCACTGGTAAATCCGACGACGATCGGATAAGGGATAAAGCGGATGATTGTGCCTAGTTTAAATACTCCCATCAAGACCAACATGATTCCGGCCATAACGGTAGCGATCGCCAGACCCTCGATACCGAATTGTTGAATAATACCATAAACGATAACGATAAAGGCCCCAGTCGGTCCTCCGATCTGTACGTTACTCCCTCCCAGGAAGGAAACGATAAATCCTGCGATTATGGCTGTGATCAGACCTTGTTCGGGACTTACCCCCGAAGCAATACCGAAAGCGATGGCTAATGGAAGAGCAACGATTCCGACAATAATTCCGGCCATCAGGTCGGTAAAGAATTTTTCTTTCGAATAATTTTTTAGGGTATCGAATAATACCGGTTGAAAATCAATCCGTTTCATGACTAGCACACTTTTTTTATAACAAGCTGCAAAATTATAAAATAAACTTTAAATAAAGAATGTCCGGCGCTAACAAAGTTGACTTTATGATGTAAAAGCCGTTTGATCGCCGGTCAAAGTGAATCATATCAGACGCTTCCCCGGTTGTTATGGCGAAATAAAGAAACCCTATCTTCTCTATATGAAGCGAATCGGCTTTCAGCGGGAAGATAGGGGAATGATTCCGATCGATGAAACGATAGAATCAGTTTGCGTCGATGTAGCTGATGGTGTGAATACGTTTACTGCTTACCTGGTGTTGGCCATCGTAAGTTGTAACGGTGATTTCCCGGATATAGCCTTCGTTGTCTGTCCGGTATTCGAAGACATGTTCGTCATTGTTGTACCCGTCTTTTTCTTTGCTCATCAGGTAAGCACTCCGTTTTCCGAAACAGCCGAAGGCTTTTATGCCTGATTCCTCGAATGCCAGGCAATCCAACCATGCCGTAGAATTATTCATAAATGATTTCACATTCCAGTTTTTCTTCTGCATCGGTCTTGCCCTGCGCGGACTCCCATTTGCTGTAGATTTGGACCACATATCCTTTAGAATCGGTTACATAGCGATAAGTAGTCGTGCCATTGTCTTTATTCCACCGGTCTCCCGAAGTAGTTACTTTTTTTATGAACCGGGCAGGAACATTACCGTTATAACCAAATAAAGTCAGATCTTCACCCGCCAGTTCTTCCGGGTAATATTGTAGTTTTATTACCGATGGTAATGGCCGGATTTCATCCAGATCGTAATATTCGAATTCCGAGGTGATGATATCGTTGGAAACATTGTCTTCCGGATAGTAATGCATGGTTTTCACCACTCCGTTTTGCCAGATATAAGTGGTGACAGTCGAATCGAGAACTTCGACGGTTGCTCCTGTATTTCCTTCCTGATCGACACTTCCCATCGTAATCGTATATCTTTCGATATATTTGGTCATATTGCCTTCTGAGTCGTAGTACCAGGTGTCACAATCGAAATTGTCGGTTTCCGCCCTTGCTTTGCCGATACGGCCTTCGGATAGCGAATAGGTTGTTGTTCCTGTCGTATAACTGTCATTGTAAGCTTGGGTTTTCTTGACGATCCGGTCTTCTGAGTAAGTCAGAGTCGTCACGTATTCTGTTTTTTTCTGACCGGAGATTTCTTTATACAGTGAGTATTCTTGTACACGTCCTTGTTCATCGTAGGTAAATACGATGTGATTCGGTTCGCCGTCGGTGGAAGTAATGATTTCAGAGATTTTACGTACTCCATCGGCCGGAGAATCTTCATCCGGCACCTCTCCGTTTTCAGTTTCTCCTTTTTGTTCGATGATGACCGTGATCGTCGTACCTCCGCAAATGATGTGGATCGTCGCTTTTCGGTCAGTACCGGTGTAATTGGTGGATAAGGCGAGTTTAATGGTGATTTCGCCTGCTTCGCCACTGGCTGGATCGAGACTTACCCATTTTTCTACGGTTTCCGTTGCTTTTGTTGCTGTGTAGTCGACTTCGGTATGCCAGGCTTCTGTCGCTTCGAACCGGATGGTTTTTTCTGTATCGTCGGCGTAAGCTGTCTGGTTTTGCTGATCTTTGTCGATGACAATAGAAGAGGGACCTCCGTTATCGTCATGGCAAGCTGCCATAAATAATGAGGCCAGCAGAAATAAATGGAATAAAATTTTTTTCATGATGTTTGAGCTACTATCTAACTCCGGGATAGTGATTCGTTAATATAAAGAAAGTGTGGAGTTATCGGTTTATTGTGCTGAAGGTTCTGGTAAACCTGTAAACAAATAAACAATACCCCACACTTGACAGTATTACGTGATTTGACGCAATAACGTGCAAGTGATGAGTGTTTTGTATTGCTTCTCCTTGTTTACTTTAAATTTACCAGATTTTCAGCACAGGATAAAAGCGAAACACTTTCATCGAAATATGTAAGTCCCCGAAGAGACCCTACAAAAATAATGAAAAGTTTGCTAAACAAACACTTCCGGGGTATTGTTTTTATCTGAATGCTCAAGTGCGCGCTTGGCTAAAGCCTGTTTTTCCCGGAATTGTGAAATAAGACAGGTATAACGGTTCGTATTGATGCGGCTACCTGCTTCAAAAATAAATAATTGACCGATGACCTCTTCCAATGAAGCAATCATTTGTTGTAAAACAAGACGGGAGGCTTTAGGGTGATCGAGCGCCTGATCGATTCTGAATGAAGCGTAGCGTCCTTGTTCGACGGTCGCTTCCAGTTTAGAGGTTGCATTTTCTATTCGTTTCCGGTACATTCGGCTAATGGCTGCCAGGGCTGTATTGTCGAGCCATACTTTTCCGCGACATACCGAAGCGGCTAATTCATAACGACTTTTTGAATTCATAACATTTTGGATTTTATAGTTAAACATTTTATTTTGAAAAACACAACATGTCAAAGAACTGTTCGGACATACTTTACCCTCTTTAGCGGATAATCCGAATTAAAATGTTGTTTTTCAAATGTTTAACATTCCAAAATGTTACCTTCGTCGTTTCATAACTCTTTTTTTTGAATACACCCGATACAGGCAAAAAAATCTCCAGGCACTCCTTCTGTGCTTAGTAGATCGGCTTTTTACGCATATAGATGTGATTTTCGTTGCAAATGTAAGTATTATTTTGGAATTTTGAAAACAGATCTTGCTTTTTATTTTCTTATCGGATAACTTGCTTTATAAGAACCTGCTCTTGCGGGGAGAATTTGAACGCTTTCTACTTTCTACTTTTTACTTTTTTTGTAATTTTGTAGCCTTAAATCAATGACTACAATTATATGAGCGGATTTTTTGGTTGCGTATCACGCAAAGAGTGCGTTGCCGATGTTTTCTACGGCACCGATTACCATTCACATCTGGGAACGAAGAAAGCCGGTATGGCTTTTTATAACGGAGAGGATTTTGTCCGGTCGATTCACAGTATAGAAAGTGCTTATTTCCGGAATAAATTCGAGCCGGAGTTGGGACGTTTCATTGGTTCTTACCTGGGGATCGGGGTGATCAGTGATATGGAGTCGCAGCCGATAACGGTAACTTCGCATTTGGGGCGTTTTGCCGTAGTGACGGTAGGGCGAATCGATAATCTGGAAGAGATATCCGCTCAGTTGTTGAAGGAAAAGATTCACTTTGCCGAAATGTCCGGGTCGGCCATCAACCCGACCGAAGTAGTCAGTATTCTGATCAACAAAGGAGAGACATTCAAGGAAGGTATAGAGAACGTTTACCGTATGGTCAAGGGGTCTTGTTCTTTTTTAATTCTGACAGACAGTTGTATTTATGCTGCCCGTGATAAGTTCGGCCGTACTCCCATCATTATCGGTAAGAATGAATTCGGTTATGTTGTGGCCAGTGAAAGCTCTTCGTTTACCAATTTAGGCTATAATATAGTCCGTGATCTGGGACCGCATGAAGCGATACGGGTTTCGAAAGACGGGATTACACCGATTATTGCTGCCGGTTGCAGAAAACAGATATGTTCTTTTTTGTGGGTTTATTATGGCTATCCTTCTGCTTATTACGAAGGGATCAACGTCGAAGATGCCCGTTACCGTTGTGGGGCTGCTATGGCGAAACGTGATGAATTGACTCCTGATTTTGCTGCCGGAATTCCGGACTCGGGTGTGGGACATGCTATCGGATATTCCAACGAGAAGGGGATTCCTTATAAAAGACCTTTTGTGAAATATACACCGACCTGGCCGCGGAGTTTTATGCCGCAAAATCAAAATATGCGTGATTTGGTCGCTAAGATGAAGTTGTTACCGAACGAGGCGTTTACGCGGGATGCCCGGATCGTTTTTTTGGACGATTCTATCGTACGGGGTACCCAGTTGAAAGACAATGTCGTGAAATTGCGTGAATGCGGAGTGAAAGAGGTACATATCCGGATCGCCTGTCCTCCTTTGATCTACCCCTGTTGTTTTCTTAATTTCTCCACTTCCCGTTCGACCTTTGACTTATTTGCCCGCCGTGTCATCCGCGACCTGGAAGGAACTTCCGAACTGACGGACGAAATACTGAAACCTTACTCGGATCCGGATTCAGAGAAATATAAGGAGATGGTGAGGGTGATGTGCCAGCATCTCCAGTTGGATTCTCTGCAATTCCAGCGCTTGGACGATCTCGTGAAAGCGATTGGTTTACCTAAAGAACAGCTCTGTACACATTGCTGGGATAATTCCAGTTATATGGAATAAACTCGTCGTGGAGACGAAAGTTTTTATTATTTGAATAGATATCTATTTTATTTAATCTGTCTACTGAACCCCGAAAGTTTTTCATTTAACTTTCGGGGAAGTTTTTTTTCCTAAATTTTTCGTGATTTTCAGGGTATATTTTTTTTGTTTTCTTATTTTCAATATTTTTGTTTAGGTTAATTTAAGGTAAGATGCTAGAAAAACAGGCTGAGGATTTTCGGAAAATGCGTTCCGGTGACATGAAGGCTTTCGAACGTTTGTTTGTGAGTCTGTATCCGGGATTGTGTAATATTGCCAACCATTACCTTAATAATGAAATGTTGAGTAAGGATGTTGCTCAGGATGCTTTTATCAAATGGTGGAATAAACGGGAAGATTTCAGAGATTTTGCAGCTGTGAAATCTTTTTTATATATTACTATCAGAAATCAGTGCCTGAACTATATCCGGGACCATCGGAAAGAGGTGGATCTGGCCGGGAGGTTTTCGGAAGAAACAGATGCCGATTTCGATTTGATGGTGATTGAAGAGGAAGCTATTGAAGCGCTTTATTCGGCTATCGATCGTCTTCCGGCACAATCTGCCCGGATTATGCGTTTGGTTGTAAAAGGAGATAAAAATCAAGAGATCGCCGATCAGTTAGGAATTTCGGTCAATTCTGTAAAAACCCTGAAATACAATGCTTTGAATATCCTTCGGAAAGAATTGACAGGATCGTTATTGTTATTACTTGCCTGGTTTGAGGTACAAGGATAAACCATTTTTTTTCAAAAAAAATTATTTTTCATTCATCTTTTTTATCAGCTGTGTGTTTTATATACAAATTTGATAAGCGATGAAAGATTTGTCTGCGTATTATGAGATAGCACGCTTGATTACGGCTGAATTGTCAGAAACAATTACGCCGGAGGAAAAGGAGAGACTTAATGTGTGGTTGGCGGAGGATGAACGCCACTATATGAGATATTGCCGGATACGTGAGCGTTTGAAAAGAGGTGAGGGAGAGAATGTATTCCGGAATCCGGAACGTGTCCGGGAGGATATGGAAAAACTGAAAAAGAAATTGTCCGGAAATAAACGGCGTTTCCTTTTGTCCGGAAATTATTTTTGGCGGTATGCCGCTGTTGCGGTTTTTACGATCGGGATCGCTATAGGACTGATCGAAAGGCCGTGGGAAGATCGGAGTAGTGAAATATCGCCGATGGCGCAACAGCCGGCTGTCCTGCCTGGATCGTATAAGGCCGTGTTGACATTGGCTAGTGGCGAACAGGTGAACCTGGAGGAATGGGGCAGGGATTCGCTTTGGAAAGATGGGACATTGATCCGAAAGAGAAAAGGGGAGCTGACATATGAACAAAAGGCCGGGGATATGCAGCAGGAGGAAATGCTTTTCAATACGATTACTATTCCGCGGAGTGGAGAATATAAGCTGGTATTATCCGATGGTACGAAAGTGTGGTTGAATTCGGCTTCGAAATTGAAATATCCGGTAGCATTTACAGGCGGACAACGAAAGGTTTTTCTGGAGGGAGAAGCTTATTTTGAAGTAGCTGCCGATACAGTACATCCTTTTCTGGTGGAGACATCGGGAATGAGCGTGACCGTATTGGGAACCGGATTTAATGTGATGGCTTATCCGGAGGAGATGGAGGCGGCAGTAACTTTAGTGCATGGAAAGGTCGGGGTGCAGACGGACCATCGGCAACAGATCTTACAACCTGATGAACAATATGTTTATCAGACGACTACCCGGCGGGGAACAGTTAGAAAGGTAGATGTGTCGCAGTATGTCGACTGGAAAGATGGCATCCTGAATTTTGATTCGATGCCTTTGGAAGAACTCACTCGCAGGCTGGGCCGTTGGTACGATGTGGATTTCTTTTTTGTTGCTGAAGAACTGAAAACTTTGAAATATTCCGGTGCTTTTAAGAAATATAATGATATACGTTATGTTTTGAATATTATAGAAGAGATTACGAATGTTCAATTTGTTTTGAACGAGAGGACTATTGTAGTAAATAGAAAATAAAAAATCGGTGCGTGTTGGAAGCGCGCACCGACAAATCTTCCCCTTGGGGAAATAAATTTAATAATTAATTTACAAATTTATGAAAAAAAGTGCGAATTGGTGGCTTGCTCTGCCAAAAAACAAGCCGCGTAAATTATTTTGGGTGATGAAATTACCCTTTTTGATGTGTGTCTTTTTTGCGACTTCAGTCTCGGCAGAGGTTTGGTCACAGCAACGGTTGACTATGCGGTTGGGTGAAACCGGACTAAAAGAGGTATTTAAAGAAATCCAGCGTCAGACAAATAAGGCGGTCGTGTATAATGACGATCAGTTGACTTTGAGTAAGAAAGTAAAAGCAAATTTTACCGATGTAGAACTGGAAGAGATATTGAAACAAGTGTTGCAAGGCCAGGGGATGTCGTATAAATTCATGGACGATTATATTATACTGGTAAAACAGCCAGCAACACCGCAGCATGTCGAAGAAGTAACGGTAAAAGGCAAGGTGACTGATAAGGAAGGGATGCCTTTACCGGGAGTAACTATCGTATTGAAAGGCACGACGATAGGTACCGCCTCCGATGTCGATGGGAATTTTTCCTTAAATATTCCGAAAGCGGGAATGGTGTTACAATTTTCTTATGTCGGAATGAAAAATAAAGAATTAACTGTTCAGGGGAACGGGGAGTTCAATATAGTTATGGAATATGATCAAAGCGATCTGGATGAGGTGGTGGTGATCGGTTACGGTACGGCTACGAAAAAAGATTTGACCGGAGCAGTAGCCCGTTTTGACTCTAAAATTATCGAGGAGTCTACTGCAACGAATATTGCCCATATGATGCAGGGACAGGTGGCCGGTTTGAGTATCCTGAATGGCGACGGTTCGCCGGGTAGCGCTGCCCGGCTGGAAATTCGGGGTGTACCTTCCCTGACAGGAGCTTTGGCTCCGTTGATTGTCGTGGACAATGTGCCTATGCCTTCGGATTTCGATATTAATGAATTGAATCCCGATGATGTACAGAGTATCGATATTTTGAAGGGGGCTTCTTCAGCAGCGATATATGGGTCCCGGGGAGCTGCCGGAGTCATTATGATTACGATGAAAGCCGGACAAAGAAATCAGAAACCGATTATTAATTATAGTTATGATTACAGTGCTACCCGTCTGGTATCGGATGTAAATACGCTGAATGCTGACGAGTACAAGATGTTGTTTTTGGAGGCGATCACAAATTCCGCTAAAGCCGATGGGTTTGAGGATGTAAATCTGTATCCGATGTATCAGAAGGTCACGGCTCCCGGATATTTCGGTGAAGAAGATACTCCCTGGATGAAACATATCATGCGTAATGGCTCTACTCAGCAACATCGGCTCTCCATCCGGGGTGGAAGCCAGGATTTCGGATATTATGCTTCTTTTGGATATGCTAACGAAGAAGGAATGGTGAAAGCTACTGATTTTCAGAGATATACTTATACATTGGGTTTTGATGCCGATATCAATAAATGGATAAAAGCGAATGCAAAATTCTCCGGTACTACTTCTGACCGGCATGTGAACGGCGCTTCTTTGTCAACAGCAGCTGCAGCACGACCGGATATACCGGCTTATAATGAAGATGGGTCCTTGTATTTGCATCCTTATATTTCCGGAGGGAAGGTGTATTATGTTAAGAATCCGATTATTGAGATGACGGAAAATACGACGACTTATAGTCAGGATAATTTCAGATTGACGGGGAACCTTGAATTTCAGATTCTGCCGGAATTGAAACTTTTGACCCAGTATACGTATCAACGCCGGAAAGGAGAAGAGAGTTCTTATGCTTCCAGTAATACCCAAGAGGGTAGTGGTTATTGGGGAGATCAGAAAGGTGTTGGACGCTGGGCATATTCTGCCGGGCAAACCATGGAGTTCGAAGGCCGGTTGACTTACAACAAGACTTTTAATGAGAAACACAGCCTGAACGCTTTAGGGGCCATCGTATATAATAAGGACCGGCAGAATAATACCTATTTTAAGTTACGGGATTTCCCGGACGATGAGGTACAGAATGGAATCTGGCAAGGCAGTGATTTGGTGGATTATGGAGGGAAAGGTGGTTCAGCTGTCGGTTCGGTGATGTTTTCTTATATTGCCCGTGCCGAGTATAAGTTTATGAACCGTTACTTGTTGACAGGTACTTTCCGTGCCGATGGTTCTTCCCGGTTTGCCCCTAAATATCGTTGGGGTAAATTCCCGTCAGTGGCTGCGGCCTGGATTGTGTCGGAAGAAGATTTTCTGCGGGAATCGAATATTTTCACTTTCCTGAAACTGAGAGGAGGATGGGGTAAAACCGGAAATGCTTATGTCGGTGAGTATGGCTGGAGAACACTTTATGAAAATGCGGACTATGAGAATCAGCCTGCCACCCGGCCTTCACAAATCGGGAATGACCGTTTGAAATGGGAAGCTACCGAACAGGTCGATCTGGCACTTGATTTTGGATTCTTACCCAACCAGCGGATTTCCGGAACTTTAGGTTTTTATAAAAAGAAAACGGATGGTTTGTTGTATGCTTATACTATGGCGTTGAGTACAGGCCTGGAGACTACACAGATTAATTTTGCCAATATCGAGAATAAAGGTATCGAATTTGAAATAAAAGCTAATATTATTGATAATAAGGATTGGAATTGGTTCGTTGGCTTTAATATCGGGAAGAATAAAAATAAAATTACGGATATCGATGCCGAATATGTTTCTTATCCTGGGAGCAGTTATCTGGGAAATACAGTGATTCAGGAAGGCAAGAGCTTGGGTTTGATCTACGGGTATAAGACAGATGGTATTTTTCAGACACAGGAGGAAGTGAACCGTTATGAGGCTTTGAATCCGGATCAACCTTACCAGGAGGCTTACGGACGGAAAACGATGCCCGGCGATTTGAAATATGTAGATTTGTCTGGAGATGGGTATGTAAATAAAGTCTCCGGTTCCACTGAAGATAAAACGGTGATCGGTTGTTCCCGGCCCGATTTTGAGGGAGGATTTGCTACCCGTTTGTCCTGGAAAGGATTGAAATTAAGTGTTCAGGGAACATTTAGCCATGGTGCGCAGAAAATCTGGATGGGAGAAGCCAATATGTTCAATATGGCGGAGAATCAAAATACACAGAGCACAGCGTTGAAAAGGTGGACACCCGAGAATCCTTCGAATAAATATCCGAGCATCAGGTATAATTTTTATTATAATGACTTTGGAGATAATGCGGTATACGATGCTTCTTATGTGAAAATACAGAATATAAATCTTGAATACAGCCTGCCGCGGCACTGGGTGGATAAAACCAGGATTTTCGGTAATGTCAGCATATTTGCCTCTGCAAATAATGTGTATACCTTTACTTCTTATCCGGGTCCTTCTCCGGAGTCTTTCAGTACGGATGCGATCGAAGGCGCTTCTGTCGATAACGATATGTATCCGACAACGCGAACATTTAATTTCGGAGTAAAAGTAACTATTAAATAAGCATGATTATGAATAAGATATATAGCAGTTTGTCGTTGATACTTTTGCTGCTGACGTTAGGAAGTTGTGACAGTATGTTCGATAATGAAATTCCGCCTCATGATTTGGTGGGAGATAATGCGATTACCAATGAATCTTCGGCAAAGGTCGCTTTGAATGGGGTATACTCCTACCTGGAGGGATGGGGAACATGGAGTGCCTATTACATTTGTGATAATGAATTCCGTACAGGATTGTTAGATCCTACAGCTTTTTATCGTTCAAAAACGGAAGGGGAACAATTACCCCGTTTGCAGGTATTGGATGATAATTCTGATGCGGAGAATCCCTGGAAGAGTGGTTATAAGATTGTGAATTCGGCCAATAATTTCATCTATTATACCGATCGTTTACCGGAAAGTGCTTTCGGGCCGAACCGTAAGACGGAAATGTTGGCCGAAGCCCGTTTCCTGAGGGGCTTTGCGCATGCTTTTTTGTTACGGAAATACGGATATTTCTGGGATCTCGACAGCCGGTTAGGGACGATTATACGCCTGGAACCTTCTTCGCTTTCCAACAACAATCAGGCAAGAGCTACAGTCAAAGAATCTTATGAAAAGATTTTTGAAGATTTGGACTATGCCATAAAATATGCTCCGGCATTTTATTCCAGGTACCGTGTGTGTGCTACTTTCGCGAAAGCTTTTAAAGCCGACTTACTGATGAACCGGGGGGCTGATGGCGATTATAGCGAAGCCATCCGTTTGGCAAATGAAGTGATCGGTAGTGCGGAGTTTGGAATGGAGGATACTTATGCTGATATTTTTCAGCATGGATATGACTCGAAAGAGTTATTGTTTACCCGTTTCATGAAGAATCCTCCTGCGATGGATGATAATGTGGGGAGTTTGTTTAAAATGTTCGGTGGCGGGACTTATCAACCGTCGAGTGCGTATCTTGCGGTTTTTCCGGAAGAGGATCCCCGGTATGAAGTGACTTTCGATTCTCTGGAATTTACTAATCTGAACGGGGAAAAATATAAAAGACAAATCTGGAAGAAGCATTATGTATCCACCGGCGACTGTCCGATGTATTATATGCGTGTAGCTCAGATGTACCTGATCAAGGCGGAAGCGATGTTACGGACCGACAGTCCTGTGAAAGACGTGGTGGATGTCCTGAATATTGTCCGTAACCGGGCAGGAGCTACGCCGTTGAAAGCATCGGATTATCCGGACCGGGAAAGTCTGATGAATGAAATCTTCAATGAAAATCTCCGGGAAATCGGTATGGAGAATGGAGCCTTGTACTATCTTGCCGTGCGGATGAGAGTCGGAGGCAAACGGCTGTTGAAAACCTGGAACGATAATTATGAAAAAGACGATCAGCTTTGTTTCCCGATACCGCGTGCTGAGTTTGAGCATAATACCAGTGTAGAACAAAAACCACTTTAATCGATTAAAGTATAGAATTATGAAAAAGATATATTTATTATTGTTACCGGTTTTGTTTTTATGGGGAAGCTGTTCTATGGATGATGTATTGGAATCCAATGGGGAGCTGAACCTTACCGTCATAGAAACCAATAATCCTATTAAAGCCGAACCGGGAGAAACAGTTGTATTTCAGTTTGTCGCTTCAACCAGTAAAGGAGAATTGAGCCGGATCGAGATTACCTCGGAAGATGGAATCCGGCCTATCGTGGAAGACGTTACTTTTGCTATGGTGGATGAAGATAAAGCATTATCCTTGGATAGTGAAGGCTATTTTTCCCGGGAGATATCTACCGTATTGGTGAAATATCCGTTGATTATGCCGGATGACGAATCGCTGCGTGGTAAAAGTCTGGGCATAAAACTGAAAGTTACCCGGAATGACGGAACCACAAAAGTGTTGGATCAGAAATTTGAGATGATCAGGTACATCAATAACCGCCATGGCATAACAATGACTGGAAAGAACGTGGCATGGCTGTATAATCCGACAGAAGATGTGGTTTATGATATGGCCGATTATAAAGCTCATTTGAGTGAGATCGATGTCATATTGTATGTTGACAACGATTCTAAATATTATTGTTTGAATCCGGCAGCATCAGAGACAGAAGATATTATGCACGGGCTGGGATATACCGATTATAAAGCTTCTGAAATGAATACAACGAAGTTTATGGGAGGAATAACTTTGAACTTTATGTTGATAACGGAAAAAGAGTTATCCGGGCTGGTGATATCGGACGGAGTAGATAAGTTGACTATGGCGAATAATGCTACGTGTGGATTTGTGACAGAAAGTGGCCGTAAAGGTTTTGCCAAACATTTGTATAAAAACCCGAGTCGTGTATTCCTAACGAAAATACAGATCGGCAATAATGAATGACAAGCATGTTATGAAACCCTCATGTACATTTGTACACCAGAGAAAATGACGCTGGAATGAGGGTTTCATACAACCACTTTCAGACTATTCGTATATTTTTCTTCCTTTTTTAATTCTTTTTCTACCTCGATAGGTGTAATATTGACTATTTTTGAGCAGAATAAATTGGCATTTAATATTATAATTTATGAAAAAACTGTTATTGTGTTTAGGCTTATGCCTTTCTGTGACAACGTTTGCTCAAAAGAAGGAATGGCTCGATCCGGAGTTGAATGCGATCAACCGTGCACCGGCAAGGGCGGATTATTTTGCTTATCCTTCCAGGGAAATGGCTGAGCAAGGAGTAAGAGAAGAATCATCCAATTTTCTATCGTTGAACGGGATGTGGAAGTTTAACTGGGTAAAGGATCAAACCGAACGGCCTGTAAACTTTTATCGGTTGGATTTCGAGGATCAATATTGGGTGGACTTTCCGGTGCCCGGAATCTGGGAAATGAATGGATACGGAGATCCCTTATACCGTAATTCGGGTTATGCCTGGTCGAATCAGTTTACACCTGATCCTCCGAAAATAGAAACGGTGAATAATCATGTGGGCTCTTATCGAAAAACCGTTGAAATTCCTGCTTCATGGAAAGGACAGCAGGTGTTTCTGCATGTAGGCTCTGCCACTTCGAACTTATATGTATGGGTGAATGGAAAATTTGTCGGTTATAGCGAAGATAGTAAGCTGGCAGCCGAATTCGATATAACCGGTTATGTACGGCCGGGAAAGAACCTGATCGCGATGCAGGTATATCGTTGGTGTGACGGGAGTTATCTTGAAGATCAGGACTTTTGGCGTTTATCCGGAATTGCCCGGGGAGCTTGGTTGTATGCCCGGAATCCGTTACATCTGAAGGATATTTTTATCACTCCCGATTTGGATGAGGCGTATCGTGACGGGTCTTTGAATGTCGTGGCCCAAGTGTCCCGGAACAGCGGGACAGTGGAACTCGAATTGAAAGATAAAGCAGGAAATATCGTAGAAAAAACGAGTGTCAAGCCCGATGGAAAAGGAATTGTGCGTACTGAAATGGCAGTGAAAAATCCGGCAAAATGGAGTGCTGAAGAGCCTAATCTGTATACTTTGTTGCTGACTTTAAAAAATAATGCCGGAAAAGTGCTGGAAGTTGTTCCGCAACGGGTCGGATTCCGGAAAATCGAACTGAAGAAAGAATTGGGGCAGGTATGGGTCAATGGGCAGCCGGTCTTGTTTAAAGGAGCCGACCGCCATGAATTGGATCCTTTGACCGGATATCAGGTATCCCGGGAGAGAATGATCGAGGATATACGGGTGATGAAGGAGAATAATCTGAATGCCGTGCGGACGTGTCATTATCCGGACGATCCCGAATGGTATAACCTTTGTGACGAATATGGGTTGTATGTCGTGTGTGAAGCCAATATCGAATCTCATGGAATGGGGTATGGCGAACGGACACTGGCCAAGGAACCGGCTTATGCCAAGGCTCACCTCGAAAGAAATCAGCGGATGGTGGAGACTTTTAAAAATCATCCTTCGATTATTTTCTGGTCGTTGGGAAATGAAGCCGGTGACGGACCGAACTTTGTGGCTTGTTACGACTGGATCAAACAGAGAGATGGCAGCCGTCCTGTACAATATGAACAGGCAGGACGCAGAGCCCATACGGATATTGTTTGCCCGATGTATGCCGACCTGAATTGGATGGAAAATTTCGCTAAGAGTGGGGATTCACGACCACTGATTCAGTGTGAATATGCGCATGCCATGGGAAATTCTTTGGGCGGTTTTAAAGAATATTGGGATTTGATCCGGAAATACCCGAATTTGCAGGGCGGTTTTATCTGGGATTTTGTAGATCAGGGACTTCGGAAGTATACGGCAGACGGCGCAATGATTTATGCTTACGGGGGAGATTACAACCGCTACGATGCTTCGGATAAGAATTTTAACTGCAACGGTTTGATCAGTCCGGACCGGGTGCCGAATCCCCATATGTATGAAGTGCGGAAGATGTATCAGTCGATATGGACTACGCCGGCAGCTCTTAGGAAAGGAATCGTAGACGTGTACAACGAGTATTTTTTTACCGATCTTTCGGATTATTACCTGGAGTGGCAATTGTTACAGAATGGAGAGCCGGTGAGACAGGGTGTTGTGATGGATTTGCAGATCGCCCCGCAACAAACACAACCGGTCGTATTGGGGTATAAAGAAACGGATCTTCCTGCTGAAGGTGAAATTCTGCTGAATGTGACCTATCGCCTGAAACAAGCCCGGCAATTACTTCCGGCAGGTTATGCGGTTGCGGAAGAACAATTGGAGATTACCCCTTATCCTTTGTTTCAGGTTGAATTGGCCGAAACCGGGCAAAAGGCTTCTCTGTATGAAGATTTGGTACATGCTGTCGTGAGTGCCGGAGAAGTACAGGTAACTTTTGGAAAATGGTCCGGCTGGATAGAGGGGATCAGTCTGAATGGGTATGAGATGATCGAATATGGATATGCTTTACGGCCCAATTTCTGGCGGGCTCCGACAGATAATGATTTCGGGGCGAATCTTCACCGCCGCTTTGTGGATTGGAAGAATCCCGGATTGAAATTGAAGAGCTTTGAGGCAGAGGAACAAGGCAATCGGGTTCAGGTGGTGACAACTTATGAATTACCCCGATTGGCAGCTGTATTGACCATGACTTATCTTATCGGTGGAAACGGGGAGATTCGGATCAGTGAACAGCTTGCTGTCGACAAGGAGAAGAAAGATATGCCCCACCTGTTCCGTTTCGGTATGCAACTGGTGATGCCGGGCAGATTCGACCGGATTGATTATTATGGCCGGGGACCTGTTGAGAATTATGACGACCGGAATGAGAGTCAGCGTCTGGGCCGTTACCGTCAGTTGGTGAAAGATCAGTATTATCCTTATATCCGTCCGCAGGAATCCGGTACGAAATCGGATATCCGTTGGTGGAAACTGACCGATATCGATGGGCGTGGTTTGGCTATTCGTTCGGATGTTCCTTTCTCAGCCTCTGCTTTGAATTATTTGCCGGAAGACCTGGATGACGGTTGGGACAAAGATCAGCGGCATTCCGGAGAATTGAAACCACGTGGATTGACCACCTTGTCTTTTGACCTGAAACAAATGGGATTGGGATGTATCAATAGCTGGGGTGCCTGGCCGTTACAACCTTATCTGTTGCCTTATCAGGACTATACTTTCCAGGTGGTGATTACGCCGATTCGGAAATACTGAACTCAAAAATAGGATTTTGTTGTTTAGGAACTTTCAGTTTGCCCGACTGTCGGGTAAACTGAAAGTTCTGTTAAAAGAATCCTTAAGCCTTGATTCGAATTTAGGCAGTGATATACATATTACAGGTATAAATCTGCGATTTTATTCCGGATACCTAAGGTTATTTTCCTTTTACTTCCGGTTTTCTTTGACGACGACGATGAAGACTGCTATAATAATGAGTAGCATGCCTAAAATACCGCTTATCGTGGAGGTTTCATGGAAAACAACTATACCGATAAAAACAGCGGTCAACGGTTCCATTGCTCCGAAGATCGAAGTTAATGTGGGACCGATATGCTTGATTGCTTTGACTAAGGCCATATTGGAAATAGCGGTTGCCGGTAAAGCCAGGCCTAGAATATAAAGCCATACCTTTCCTTGGGTTTCTAACCGGATGCCTTCTGTAAGGCACCCGCCGATAATGAAAAACAATGCCCCTAATCCCATGACATAACAAGTGAGTACGGTGGAGTTGATCGCTACAGCCCGTGTTTTCCGGACTCCGATGATATAACCTCCGTAAGAGAAAATAGAGATGCAGGCGCAAATAATACCTACTGTCACGTTGGCGTTATAACCTGCTATATTGCCTGAAGATAAGAGGATTGCTCCGAGAATGGATAGGAGTACTGCCGAAATGACCCAGCCGGATTTTTTCTCATGGTAGAAAAAAATCATGGCCAGCGCTACAGCTAAAGGATACATAAAATGAATTGTCGAAGCTACACCGCTGGCAATATTCTGATAGGCGATCACCAGGCTGAATGAGGTCGTTGCCCGAAACAGGCTTAACAAAAAGACGACCCCGAAATCCTTTTTACTTAACCGGAAATTACACCCGGCCAATAGGCCGAATCCGATCAGGCAAAGGGAAGCGATCCCCCAACGGTAGGTCAATACTTCAAAAGATGAATAGCCGAAGCTTAGTAGGGTCAGCGTAAAAAAAGGTGCCAGTCCGAAAGTCGAAGAAGAGACGATAGCATATAGGATACCTTTAATTCTGTTCATGAACGTATGAATTTTTCAGTTGCGCAAAGATAAAGCTTTGAGTGAAAATCAGAAAAGGGTGAGATCGGTTTTCAGACTTTTCATTTCCCGTTCTTTGATGGTATCATCGGTACTGAATTATCCGGTTAGTTAGGGGAACGAGGATCGTGGCACCGGATATGGTTTAAAAGTTTTTGCATTGCCTGTGCGGCATAATGCCGATCCCTCCCTGGGAGGGATCGGTGGATTAATATTTATTTTCACTTTCTTCTAATTCCTGCTTGTCGATGGCTTTCCGGGTCATCGTCCGCCAGGCATACCAGATATAGGCGATTACTACAGGTATGATAATAGATACGTAGGACATCGCTTTCAGGGTATATAAGGACGAAGAAGCGTTGTAAATAGTCAGTGAGGAATCAGGATCGACATATGAGGGATAAAAGGCGGTTTGGTTGAAACCTGCCAGAATCAGCAGAGCGATAACGGTCAATACCGTTCCGGCTCCTGCAAACCAGATTCCTTTCGTCCATCGGGGAAATATCCAGTTTCGGATAATGCCGTAGAGTACTCCCGCTACTCCGATCATGAATATCAAGGCATTCAGCGGCATTTCTATCAGGTTATAAAAATATTTATAGGGTACTAATGCAATGTTTCCTTCCGGGGTGATTGCATACCCTTCACCGGCAAAAATAAAACCGATAAACAACAGGAAAAAGAGAACGAACGGTACGGCATTGAATTTCACTTGCCGGTGGCTGCGTATGCGGATGTTCGGATCATCGATAGTAAGAATAAAATAAAGGGCTGCTAATGTCCGTGCCAGGAAGAAAACGGCTAGAGCCAGGAAATAGTTGGTGATGACGAACAAGGCATCCAGACCGCGCCAGGGTGTCATCCATTCGACATCATGCATTACACCCAGACGGAAAGGGGAACCTGTAAAGAAAGTAGCTACAGCGGCTCCCAACAAAAGAGGCGCAGCGAATCCGTTGATCATCAGGAATACTTCGTAAGTCCGACTGCCCAGAAAATTGTTTTTTTTATTCCGGTATTCATAAGATACCGCTTGCAAGACAAAACAAAAGAGGATCAGCATCCAGACGACATAGGCTCCTCCGAAACTGGTTGAGTAGAATAGGGGAAAACTGGCGAAGAAAGCTCCGCCGAATACCACTAATGTGGTAAACGTATATTCCCATTTATGTCCCAGGGTATTGACGATCAAATCCCGTTCATCTTTATTTTTTCCTATGGTATAAAGAAGACTTTGTCCTCCTTGTACAAACAATAAGAATACCAGTAAACCTCCTAATATACAGATCAAGATCCACCAGTAATGTTGTAATATATTTAAATCCATAATCCATTATTATTTATCGTTTGTGAGGACTATAACTTTTCAGGCCGTTATGGTTTCCTCATTTTTCATTTTTTACTCTTTTACCCCTTTCCTGATCTGGGTGAACATGATTCCGATCTCGGCAATCAATAATAAGGTGAACAGAATGGCGAACATCCAGAAGGTGGTGACAACCCAACCCGAAGCGATGCGGGTGATGGCCACATTCGTAGGCATCAGGTTTTGTACCACCCAAGGTTGACGTCCTACTTCAGCTACGATCCATCCGCATTGCGAAGCGATATATGCCAACGGAACACACGCGATAGCCAGATAGGGGATGAACTTGAATTTTTCGAATTTTCTTTTCTTGGCATACCACCAGGAGCAGATAAACAACAAAACGAATAGCATGCCCAGACCTACCATCAGCCGGAAACTATAGAATACCAGAGGAACAGGAGGGATCGTGTCGTAAGGCGAATTGAGATAGCCGTAACCGAAATCCTGGAAGTTGGCCCGTAGTGTCTGTAAAGATTGGCTAGCCAGCGCATCGTCTTTGTCTTTAACAGCTTGTTTGTACGTTTTCAGTGCATCTATCGCCAGACGGCCGTTGGCCATGCGTTGCTCTATAGAAGGATATACTTTTCCGTCTTCGGAGGTGTAGCCGTCCATGATATTTTGGATACCGGGCACATAGGCATCGAAGTCATGATACCCCAGGAAGGATAAAAGTTTAGGAATGGTAATACCGTATTTTACCGTTTTCATACGTTCGGACGGTAATTGAGGATCGGTGCAAGTCAAGCCGATCAAGGTAAACGGGGCTCCTTTCCCTCCTTCGTTGAGTCCCTCCATAGCAGCTAGTTTCATCGGTTGGGTACGGGTAACATCCTGGGCACTGATGTCGCCCGTGAAGATCGTAGCGATGATACTCAGGAAGCCGAAAACGGAGGCCAGCAGGATACTCTTCCGGGCAAATTCGAAATGTCTTTTTTTCAGAATAAACCAGGCGCTTACTCCAACGACAAAACAAGCCGAAAGCGTATAAGCCGAGGTGACGGTATGGAAGAATTTACTCATGGCTGTCGGTGAGAGTAGTACCGCCCAGAAATCCGACATTTCGTTGCGGGCTGTCATCGGGTTGAATTCCATGCCTACCGGGTTTTGCATCCACGCATTCGCTACCAGGATCCACAAAGCGGAAATGTTGGAACCGATGAATACCATCCAGGTGGAAACCAGATGAAAACGACGGCTTACCCTGTTCCAGCCGAAGAACATGACGGCGAAGAAAGTGGCTTCGAGAAAGAAAGCGAACAAACCTTCGATGGCCAGAGGAGCTCCGAAAATATCCCCGACAAACCAGGAATAATTCGACCAGTTGGAACCGAATTGGAATTCCAATATCAGTCCCGTAGCTATACCGATGGCGAAGTTGATTGCAAAAAGCTTCATCCAGAATTTGGTGGCATTCAACCACTCGGCCTTACCGGTCCTGACCCACATGGTTTCCATAATAGCCAGTAGAAAGGATAACCCCAGAGTGAGAGGTACGAACATGTAATGGTAAATGGCGGTCATCGCAAATTGCCAGCGTGACCATTCGACCAAAGTTGTAGTGGTTAATTCTGATATCATAAGCTAAGGTTTGGTAATTAATTCGTTGAGTACATGATTACTTTTTTCCTGTTCCGTCGTATAGGTCGTATTGAGATAATTCGGCATGAGCAGGAATTTAAATACCACAAACAGGACCAATAGTTTGGCCACAACTATTGCGATCAATATTTTTCCCCATTTGGGTAAATGGCTGAAACCATCATAATAGATATGCCAAAGGCGTATGAACATGTTTTTAAACGGTTTGTTTCGATCTAAAATTAACGTATTAAAGATATAAAGGTTTTTAAAAATAACCTGATCTTCTTCGCTCTTTTTCTGAATCTTTAAAAAAAATCGGTTTAGAGGGGGCAGAGGCTTATAAAGTTTATCGTGTTCAAGGAGTTTTTGGGTGTTTAAAGTTGGTGGATCCGTGGAGATATCTTTCTGGCGGAACTTCCGGTTCCTGTCAGTCACCTTGGAGGACTGCCGTTTATATGCGTTTACTTTTTACTTTTATTACCGTATATGGAATACAGACAGGATAAACCCCTTCATTTCCGGTTTTGATCGATCTTTTTAAAAATTGAGGTATTTAAGAAAATAATCAAAGGTTTTTATTTATTTTTGGAAAATTAAGAGAGGAGAAAAGCAATTGAAAAAAGGGAGCGGAATGAATTCAGTCACCAAATATGTGTTAGGAATTGTCGCATTAGCTGGGGCAATTTTCTTTTCCTGGTATTTTTTTTCTGTCATCGTTTATATTTTAGTGGCAGCTGTCATTTCTTTTATCGGCAGGCCGATTATCGATTTATTAGGCCGGGTGAAGATCCGGGGCTATCGTTTGCCTGATGGTTTGAAAGCCGGAATCACGGTGATTTGCCTTTGGGGATTATTTATTCTTTTTTTTAGTACCATTATCCCGCTCGCTATCCGTGAATTTCAGTCGTTGGGCAATGTAAGTGTGTCTAATATCGTTTCCGAATTGGAAAGCCCGATCGAGGATGCCGGACATTTTATGAAGCATTACGGTTTGATGGATGAGGATCAGGATGTGGATGCTTATGTGACGGATTTATTGAGTAAAGTGTTTAATGTCGGTCAGCTGAAAACCTGGTTCGGGACGGTAGCCGGAACGATGACGGATATTTTTGTCGCTCTCTTTTCCATTACGTTTATTTTATTTTTCTTTCTGAAGGATAGCCGCTTGTTTTCAGGGATGGTGATGGCGGTGCTTCCTTCCCGCTTCGAAGAACAGGCCCGGAATGCTTTGGATTCCATACAAAAATTACTGGTCCGTTATTTTGTCGGATTATTGCTCGAAGTTTTGGGGGTTATGGCTTTGAATACGATCGGACTGACGATTGTCGGTTTGGGCTTTAGTAATGCGGTTGTCATCGGTTTGGTGACTGGAGTTTTGAATGTGATACCGTATATCGGGCCTATGATCGGGGTATTTTTCGGATTGGCTGTGGGAGTCGTGTTGAATTTGGGGCTGGATTTTTACGATCAGATGCTGCCGCTGTTGATCTATATGACTATAGCGATGTTGTTGACTCAATTGATCGATAATGTTGTTTTTCAGCCTTTTATTTATGGGAGTAGTGTACACGCCCATCCTTTGGAAATATTTTTGGTGATTTTGATGGCCGGTAGTATGGCCGGTATTTTGGGAATGATTCTGGCGATTCCGTCCTATACGGTTCTGCGGGTTGTGTTGAAGGAATTTTTTAATAAGTATAAGCTGGTGAAGAAGTTGACGCAGAGCTTGAATGAATAGCTTGTGCAGGTAAATAAAACAGATCATGAAGAAAATACTGTTCTTCGGTTTATTTTTATGCTTGGGTATGACCCTCAAAGCACAATATGGAGGCGAAATGACGATCGGAGCCCGGTTGAATTACACCGGAGGCGGGAAATTAGTGACCTATGACGGGAAGATTGTCAATCTGGGATATACCATCAAAGGCATTGTTTCGCCAGGTTATTTTGTGACGAATAATATCGCTTTGGGAGCCGATCTGGCTTACGAATATATGATGGATGACGAGGGACACCAGTATACACTGGAGACAGGTGGATTTTTCCGGCTGTATGCTCCTCGTGGGGGAGTCCGGTTATACCTGCAGGGAACCAGTGGATATGGCTGGGGAAAAAGCTTTCTGAAAAAAGGACACGATGGAAAACACGAATTATGGGTGTCTACCTTGAAACCGGGCTTATGGGCGCGGCTCAAAGAGTATCTGGCTTTGGATATTAGCTTGATGAGCCTGGAATATAAAGAAGTGTATATGAGGGATAAAGTTTCCAACAAACGGGTGACCGATAGCCGGTGGCGCTATAATTGGTTGGATATCAGCTTCGGAGTGGTTTTTATTATCGGACTTTAATCACTGGAAAATTTTTATTTTCGGGCATTATTGATAAATTATTTAGAAATAGTTGTTTTTATTAATATAAATTAATATATTGCAATTATTAATCTAAACCCTTTGTATTATGAAAACAGCATTGAAAAAATCATTCGTTTTGATAGGAATAGCCTTGTTTTTTGTTTTGACGGCCTGGGCCGAACAAAAAATATGGGCTTGGGATAAAAATGTACCTGAAAAAGAGTATTGTGTCTCCGGATATTTTGAAAAAACCGGTGAAAATGCAACGACAGTATATGGTTATTGCGTTTGTTTCCAAGGTTTTTGGGGGCCTCAGTGTCAATTCATAGCAGAATAATCCTATGTTGTATCGTTTTTCGATTGTTTTTCTTATAGGGCTTTGTTTGGTGGCATGTTCTTCCGGGAGTATGCAGGAAGAGTCGGTACCGGTTATTCGTTTTAAGCCTGATGAAGCCCGGACATTGAAGATCTCCGAGCTTTTCGATGGATATGAAGTGCTGACTTTTAAAGGGATCGTATGTAATAGAATCGGAGACTTTGTAAAAATGGGGGATCGGATTGTTGCGACTTCCATAGTGACCGAGGGCATGACTGATGTGGTAACCTTGAGCGTATTCGATTCTGCCGGTGAGTTTCAGCACACTCTTGGCCGGTTTGGCCGTGGACCGGATGAATATCTTTATTTGCCGCATGAAATTGTATTGACCCCTGATTCGAATGTATTAGCCGGGGATGTGTTGGGTTTTCATTGCTATGCTTTGGACGGAACGTTGCTTTGGCAGAAGAGATCCGAGCATCCTTCTTATGAATATGGAGTGGGGTATTTTACGTGGATGCTGAATGATAGTTGTGCAGTATATCTAAACACACCTATTTGTGGATCGACATATCGGTCTGAGGAATGTTTGGTGAATCTGGTAAACTGGAAGAGCGGACAGTTAAAAATTTCTTATTTCCCAGGTCAGAAAGTAGGGAAATATGCTGTAAGGAATAAGTCGTATGTAGTGAATGATACCTTTTGTTATTATTCTGATATCGACAATAGTATTTATCAGGTTTCGGAAGATACGGTTACCTTACATTATTATTTAGATAAAGGTTCTTTTAAAAACTTTCGTCTATGCGGAAAGGCTGGGTATTCAGATAATTGTTTGACTGTAATTGAGATGTCGGAAAATAATAAATATGTTTTGATTGTAGTTTTAGTGAATCAAAAATATTATTTATTGGTTTATGATAAGTTGAAAAAAGTAACCTGTAATTATGATTTAGTGGACGATGATTTGTTGTCGGTGGGAAATTTCAGATATAAACCGAATGCAGTGTTGCGATTATACCATAACTGGAACCCGGGCATGCGTCAGTGCGACGATTATATGTATTTTTATTTTCCCTCTTCTGATTACTGTATGATGCTGGACCGCTTGAAAGCCTCCTTGAATGAGGAACAATGGGAGGCCTACCGACGGGCTCATCCCGATCTCATGAAAATCTACCGGGAGCAGGGGGAGGAAGGAAATACGGTAGTTGTAGGATATCGGTTCAAATAATGATATTAAAACCGGAGATCTTAATATCATTATTTGAATTTAAGTGTGTCTACATATTGCTTAAGAGTAGTCCGCCGATGGCTCCCCAAAACAGGATCACCAATACAAATCCGATCAGCATAAAGATAAGAGTAGCTTTTGCCCAATTGGCTTTACTGACAGGAGTACCGGCACTGAAAGCCCAGACTAATAACATAATAAAATTCACAAAAGGAATACACATCAGGATCATCGTAATGATCCAATCACCGATTGTAACGATCGATTGATTCCGGGTGGTTTGCAGTTCTTGATTTTCCATGAGTTTTTTTTTAGGTAGTTATATATATTTATATGTTGTAAACATATTTTTAAATAGTTACAACGGTTCAGAAGTCAAGTCGGACTGCTATCGCCGTTGTAACTAAAAACCATAGGTCTCACAGGAGATTCCTTTATGCTTTTAGAAGCGCTGTTTCCAGCACTTCTTTGATATGATCCACATAGTGGAATTTCAGCCCTTTCAGGTATTCTTTTTTGATATCGTCGATATCTTTTTTGTTTTCACAGCAAAGGATGATCTCTTTTATTTCGGCTCGTTTGGCGGCCAGGATTTTTTCGCGGATTCCCCCTACCGGTAATACTTTGCCACGGAGAGTGATTTCTCCGGTCATGGCGATGGCTTTTTTCACTTTCCGGCCGGTGAGGGCGGATACTAGTGCAGTAACCATGGTGATCCCTGCCGAAGGTCCGTCTTTGGGAACAGCTCCAGCCGGAACATGGACGTGGATGTCGTTTTCTTCGAACATCTTTTCGTCGATCCCGATTTCTTTTGCATGCGATTTGATGTATTCGAGTGCTAAAGTAGCGGATTCTTTCATTACTTCTCCCAGGTTACCGGTCAGGCTAAGATGCCCTTTGCCTTTGCTGTAGCTCGATTCTATATAGAGAATTTCTCCTCCTACGGCTGTCCAGGCTAATCCGGTCACGACACCGGGTAGTTCGTTCCCTTGATATTCCTCCCGGGAGAAAATCGGGCTTCCCAGATATTCTTTCACCTTATTTTCGTCGAGCGTAATCGTGAATTTTTTATTCATAGCGACCTTCCGGGCCACATGGCGCATAATTTTAGCTATGGTCATGTCCAGACTACGAACGCCCGATTCGCGGGTATATTTCTCGATGATCAGGTCGATGATCTCGTCTGGGATCGTTACATGCCCGGCCGTAATTCCGTGGTTTTCCAATTGCTTCGGAATCAGGTGCCGCTTAGCGATTTCCCGTTTTTCCTCCATGAGGTAACCCGTCACTTCGATGATTTCCATCCGGTCGCGCAAAGGACCTGCAATCGTGCTGAGGTCATTGGCTGTGGCGATGAACATCACTTTCGACAGATCATAGTCGATGTCCAGAAAATTATCGTGAAAACTGCCGTTTTGTTCCGGGTCGAGCACTTCCAACAGGGCAGATTGAGGATCCCCCCGGAAATCGTTACCCACTTTATCGATCTCATCCAGAATGAAAACAGGATTAGAAGTTCCTGCTTTTTTGATACTCTGAAGGATTCGTCCCGGCATAGCTCCGATATAGGTCTTCCGGTGTCCCCGGATTTCCGATTCATCGTGCAATCCACCTAAAGACATCCGTACAAATTCGCGGTTCAAGGCCCGGGCTACAGATTTTCCCAGGGAGGTTTTACCTACTCCCGGAGGGCCGTAGAGGCACACAATCGGCGATTTCATATCGGCTTTTAACTTTAAAACCGCTAAGTATTCTAAAATTCTTTCTTTTACTTTCTCCAGTCCGAAATGATCGGCATCCAGTACCTGGCGTGCATGTTCCAGATCCAGGTTGTCCTCCGAGAGGTGATTCCAGGGCAGGTCCAGCATTTCCCTCAAATAATTGGATTGTACCGAGTAATCGGGGGAAGAAGGATTCAACCGTTTCAGCTTGTTCAGCTCTTTGTTGAAAATTTCCCGGACATTCCCGTTCCATTCTTTCGTCTCGGCCAGTTCCTCCAGTTCTTTGATTTCCTCGTCGGTCGGATTACCTCCCAGTTCGTCCTGTATGGTCTTCATCTGTTGATGCAGGAAATATTCGCGCTGTTGTTTGTCGATATCCATTTTTACTTTCTTCTGAATATCGTTTTTCAATTCCAGTAAACTCACCTGCTTACTCAGGATTTCCAGTAGTTTGATCGCCCGTTGTTTCAGGTTGTCGATTTCCAGTAACTCTTGTTTATTCTGATAGTCTACATCTGTATTCGAAGAGATGAAATTGATCAGAAAAAGCATACTCTCGATATTTTTTAGCGCAAAACCTGCTTCATTAGGGATATGGCTGGAATATTTGACGATCTTGGAAGCCATATCTTTCAACGATTCTGCTATCGCATTGTATTCCGGATCGTTTTCAGGTACCCCTTCTTCTTTTTTCAAACTGATCTTCCCAACATGGTAAGGATCGTCGTAAAGGATATCTTCCAATAAAAACCTTCTCTTGCCTTGAATGATGGCTGTGGTGGTTCCGTCCGGCATTTCCAGTATTTTCAGGATAGAAGCTACTGTTCCGATCTGGTAAAGATCGTTTATATCCGGATTTTCAGTATTGGTATCTTTTTGTGCAACTACTCCGATCAGGGCACTCTGCCGGTAGGAATCTTTGATCAACTTTAAAGATTTATCCCGTCCGATGTTGATCGGAATGATTACGCCCGGAAATAATACCGTATTCCGTAGCGGTAAAATTGGCAGTGTGTCAGGAATCTGCATATTATCATTCAGCAGTTCTTTCTCGTCCCCCATGATGGGTAGGAAATCTGCCGAATCTTCTCCCATGTTCTGTAATAACACTGCTTTCAGATTTATTTTATCCATTTATTCGTCCTCTCTTGTTTTATGGTTATAAATTTTTATACGAGTAACAACTGACATTTTGTCAATGTTTTGTGTAAAAATAGAATTCATTACCTATAGCACAAATCCTGTGCCACAATTGAGTAGGGAGCATTTTGTTCCGAATGCTGATTTTGCTTAGGGAATAGAGGGAAGGAAATAAAAAAAGCGAAAAGTCTTCTTTTCGCTTTTTTTATTTCATTTAGAGAGAAACGATTATTTTTTTCTTTTTTCCATGTGATCCTTGTAACGGTTCATGAATTTATCTACACGACCGGCAGTATCCACCAATTTCACTTTACCGGTATAGAACGGGTGTGAAGTGTTGGAGATTTCCATTTTTACCAACGGATATTCTACACCATCGATCTCGATGGTTTCTTTTGTTGCTGCAGTTGATTTAGTAATGGTAGTCGTGCCATTAGACATATCTTTAAATACTACCAGTCTGTAATTTTCAGGATGTATGCCCTTTTTCATTGTATGTAAAATTTTATAATTATTCTTTCCATTATCGGACGGCAAAGATAGCTCATCTATTATTAATTACAAAGAAAAATGAAAACTTTTTTTCGATGCTGGTTTTGAATGAGTTACTTTTAAATTTCCCTATTGAAGAATTTAATCTGTTCATGCAGGATAAATGCTTCGAGGGTTTCCGGTGTCTCACTGATTTTCCCCCGTTTCAGGGCATTGAGTAATTCTGCCCGGTCGTCGGCAAACAGGATGAGCAGGGGATGCTCTTCTTTCAGTTCCAAAAAGTTGATGAGCAGGATACCGGTTTCCAGATTGCAATAACCGAATGGCTTGATATGCATAAAATCGTACATGAAGTTGGCCACAATTTTAATGTTCTCGCTTACACCGGCTTCGGTTAGTTGTACATCGGTAGTCCGGCACAGATTGTCGAGCAGGAGGGGGATTTTACGGAAATCAGCCAAAGGGTATACTTCGTCATAATCCTCGCCGAGGCGGAAATCTCCTAACGAAGTATCGTAACGTCCCACAGAAGTAGTCGTTTCGCCACCGGTATGCTTCATGATACGGGCAGAAACCGTTCTGACAAACGAAAGGTCTAAAGGCTGGCGAAGGGCTGCTTGTTTTTCACAATATTGCCAGGCTTGCCAAAGATCGTAGGCTTGACGGGTTGTCTCTGTCGATTGAGGTTTACCGGTACTGACGATGTTCTCGAATATTGTCGGTGGAAGGTTGTGTCCGCCCAACCGGAAAGTTTCGTATAAAAACAAATTCCGGACATAATTTTGATGTATCTGAGTCCGGGTGTCGGGTCGGGTGAGGTATGCTTGCCTTAATGTCAAATAGTCCTGTAACATATTTTTTTCTTAAACATACGTTGGAATCGGCTGAAAGTTTACTTTTATAACGGTTTGAAGCTTAAACTTTGGGGATTATCCGAACTTGGGCTAATTTTGTCGATCTAAAATGAATGGATATGGAGAAACTGCTTAGCGGGGATTTCCCTTTTTATCGGTTCCGGAATTTATCCGCTTATCCGGAATTGATGCATTTTGTCTCTTCGGGAGTTAAAAATATCGGATTTTCCGATCGGGAAAATCCTGAGATCATACAGTATAATCGCAGGAGCCTGGCGAAAGCTGCAGGATTTGAGGTAGAGCGGCTGATTACTGCCCGGCAGGTACATTCGGCGACAGTGCGGATCGTTACGGTTGAGGAAGCCGGGAGAGGGGCTTTGGATAGGGAAAGCCGCATTCCGGCAACCGATGCCTTGGTGACGAATCAGCCGGGGATATGTCTGATGGTGTTGTCTGCCGATTGTGTTCCCGTACTCCTGTTCGAACCGGAGAAAAGGGTGGTTGCCGCAGTGCATGCCGGATGGAGAGGAACAGCGGCTGAAATAGTCGGAGTAACCGTGCGGGTGATGCAGGAGCATTTCGGATGTGATCTCCAACGGGTAGTGGCGGCTATTGGCCCCTCGATCGGGAAATGTTGTTTCGAAGTCGGAGAGGAAGTGGCCCGGGTGTTTCAACAGTTATTTCCCGGTAATCAGGCGATCGTTGGTCTGGGAAAGCAACCGGGAAAATACCAGGTGGATTTGTGGGAAGCTAATCGTAAAGAATTGTTGGCATGTGGGGTGAAAAATGAAAATATAGAAGTGGCCGGTATGTGCTCGGTCTGTCATCCGGACCTTTTCTTCTCCTATCGGAGAGAAGGGGAGAGAGCGGGGAGGTTCGGGGCAGGGATCGGGATGAAAAGCTAGAGGCTAAAAAGCTGAAAGCAATAAGCTAGAGGCTGAAAGCTAAAAGCTAAAGGCTGAAAGCTAAAAGCTAAAAGCTAAAGGCTGGAGGCTGGAGGGTGAAAGAAAGTGAGAACGAACGTTTTCGTAGATTGCTGGGGCAAAAATAATCGGATGGAGCATAACTTTGGGCTGAATATTATATTTTTGTATCGGTTTTCGAAGCTAATCCGCTCATTGCTTTTAGCCTTTAGCTTTTTAGCCTTTTACCTTTTACTTTAACTATGTTACCAGGTATTTTTATCGTACTTTTCTTTTTTGCGCTCGGTGAGTTGGTGGGGTGGCTGGTGAACGGTTTTATTCCCGGGAGTGTGATCGGGATGATGTTGTTGTTTACCGCTTTATGCTTGAAGTGGGTCAAGCCTGAGCGTATCAAGCCTGTTGCCCGGTTCCTTTGTGATAACATGGCTTTGTTTTTTGTTCCTGCCGGGGTCGGGATTGTGAATGCCTTAGATATATTATCTCAGTATTGGCAGGCGGTATTGGTGGCTTGTGCCGTCAGTACGGTGATGGTGATCGTCGTCGTGGCTTCGATACAACAATGGTTTGAGAAACACCGGAAAGGAGCGGAAGACCGTTGATTTAGAAATGTAAATGCTGTTTGGCTTATGACTGTTTTATTAAATTCCGAAATATTCATATTAACCTTGGTGATCGGGGTGTATCTTGCTGCTGTATGGTTGTTCAGAAAGACAAGACTGAGTATCCTGAATCCATTGTTGGTATCTATACCCGTTTTGGCATTGATCACTCACTTCCTGGGGATTTCTTACGAGTCGTTTGAAAAAGGAAGTCGGATGATCAGTTTTATGCTTGGACCGACAGTCGTCGTATTAGGGTATTTACTCTATGAACAGATGGCCCAATTGAAAGAAAATGCCGTTTCTATCATCACTTCGGTATTTGTCGGTTGTATAACCGGGGTGTTGAGTGTGATTTTTATCGCCCGGTATTTCGGTGCCGATCATGCTTTGGTCGCTTCTTTGGAGCCGAAATCTGTGACTACTCCGATTGCGATGAGTATCGCCGAGCGTTCGGGAGGGATACCGGCCATTGCGGCTGTGGTGGTGATTGTCGTCGGTATTTTCGGTGGCTTGGTCGGTCCGTTTATCCTGGAGCGTTTAGGGATCAAGAGCCGGATTGCCCGTGGTTTGGCTTTGGGTTCCGCCGCCCATGGCCTGGGAACTGCCAAGGCCATGGAGTTGGGAGCGGTAGAAGGAGCGATCAGCGGGTTAGCTATCGGTGTAATGGGAATCATGACGGCTATTTTGGTGCCCGTGATCGAACTGTTTATTGGCTGACCTACTTCAGTTTTTCCAGCATTTCTTGTAACGGTTTGCCGGCTGAAGGACGGGGAGCTTCGTATTGTATGAGTTTGCCTGCTTTGTTATAAATTAGAAAGTGAGGAATACTTGAGATGTTCAGCATATTGGCTAATTCGTTTCCGACAACAATATATTGCCGACCTTCCATATGAAGCTGCTGCATTCTTGCTTTCCAGTCTTTTTTATTCTCATCGATGGATATACTGATAAATTCCAGTTGCTTATTGGCTACCTGTCGTTCCAGTTTTTGCAGATGGGGTATTTCCTTACAGCAGGGAACACACCACGAAGCCCATAGGTCGATATAAAGAGGTTTGCCTTTGAAATCGGATAGTTTATATTGTTTCCCGTCCGGATCTTCTAATGTTACAGCCGGAAGGTCAGCCCCTTCGATACAATATCTTTTACTTTGGAACTGATGGATAAACTCTTCTCCCTTTTCGGGCAAAAAGGTACACATCTTCTTCAGTCGTGCCAGACCTTCCTCGAAATCCCGGGTATAAGGGTAAGAAACCAAATAATGCTGTATGATATTTTCAGTAATAAGGCGGACGATCTGAGGTTGGGTGAATTTTTGCCGGAGGAGTTCGAGTTGTCCTTCGGGGTCGATTACTTCTTTTTTCAAATAATCTATAATGATATTGGGAATATCGTTTTTAAAAAGAAGGGCTATCGGGTCGTCCAGCATTTGGTCGGGAGGTGCGACTGTTTCTTCCAGGCCTTGCAGGCGTTCCTGTTCGTTTTGTTGCCGATAGATATAGTTACAATGTCCGATGCCTTTTAAATATTCTAAATAGCCGAAAGTGGCCAGATAACGGGCTACCTCGGGAGCTGGACGTAATTTGTCGGTCAACTCCCGGGCTTTTTGGATAAATCCCATTAAAAATTCCTTTGCCTGGGAAGGAGAAGGCGTATTTATCCATAATTCTTTGCTATGAGTCAGGTAATAGTCCTGATAGGCTTTTAAGGCATTGTTGTTATTGTCTTTAGAGGCAAAGGTTACCTTCATTCCCCTTTCTCCTGTTTGTAGCTGCATGCTGATCTCTTTCCCCGGAGTCAGAAATAAAGGTTGGATAAAATACCATTTATTTTCATCGCTACCGAAAATACCTGTTAAAATGGCTATGTGTGCACTGTCACAAGCTATTTCCAACATGAATTTTCCTTCTATAGAATCGGGTTGAATGAGCATATCCTCTCCATGATCCTGAAGATACAGTTTGTAATCCTGAAAAGAAGAAAGGAGGATATTTCCTTTCAAACAGACCGAAGGTCTTGGGGTTTGGCATGCGCCTGCTATGAATAATAACAGGCTGCATGCAAAAAAGATTAATTTCATAGCTTTGTCCGATTATTTCACCTTATACATAATTTTCACCGGTTTGTATCCCACATGAAGATAAGGAGTATCTCCTACTGGTTTACCGGTGTCGCTATCCAGAATGTAAAGATGACCGTTTAAACCGCTTTCCTGCGGTTGGTAGACCCCTACGTACAATTGGGTTTCGTCGGGACTTAACCCTAAATAGGTGATTTCACAATTTTCCAGATTTATAGTCGTCCAGGGGGTAGTCGGAAAACTGTTGTCTGAATAGTACCAACGATAAATTTTATTTCCTTCTGCATAAAGAAGTTGATTATAAACAGAAGAAGCGACACTGGGGGAGGTCGGTTTTAAATTGGTGTTGCCTGTCAATATCTTTTCTTCTCTTAAATCGAACCAACGTTCCGTATAGTCGTCATTATAGGCGATAAAAGTAGAACCTATATTGGTTTTCTTAATTTTGCCATTCGTTTTATCGCGTGAAATAATCGTTATATAGTCGTTATAAATACCGTTGAAATATTGAATCAGTTCCTGGCCATCGAGTGCTTTTTCAGAAGTCGTGATGTTATATCCGTTATTATTCAATATCTGACAAGTTTCAGGATTCCAATAGTAACTATAGACCTGGTAGGGTGCACAGAAAAAAGTTTGTTCCGCATATTTTCCGGTTAAATAAGTATGAGGGACGATCACTCCTTCATGAGTGGAAAGACTGTAAACAACTCCATGCTGGCAAAGTACATCGGAAATTCGGGATGTATTATCCGGGATGTTCATCTTTAGTGGAATAAAATCCGGGTATTCCGGAGCTGAGATGGCATTTTCCAATTCGAAAGTCTTTGTATTGACAGCATATACAATGGGATGATTCTGGCAACAGATAAATAATTGCGTTCCTCTTTTAGCCATATCCGTCGGAGATTTTTCAAAAGAAACATCCGGATTATTCAATTGAAGACAATTCATAACGAATTTTTCTTTTATTCCCGCTTTTAATTCCTCATCCGAATATTTACGCATAAAAGAAAGTTCTGTCTGTCCTTGCGGACCTTCGCTCAGCATAGCGATCCCTTCTTCATAAGGTGAATTGACATTTAGTTGGAAAGTATAAAAAGTACTCCCATCCTGATTACTTACCTTTAATCTTACCTCGTAACTTCCTAAATCTTTACCTGTAAATCTGAAAGCGACGGAATCCGAATAGAATTTATAATCCACTTGCCATTCATATGATAAAGGCAGAGAAGAATCGGTTTGTGTAATCTCCGGGGTAATTATCCGGGTTTCGAATTTGTTGATATTATATACTTTTTCAAGTTTGGTTGTGTCTATCGATATCACAGAGATAGGCTGTGTGCCTGTGGTGGTGTCATCGTCGAAACAGGCAGCCAATAGAAAAGCAAAAATGATCGGTAATATATATTTTATTTTCATAACTTCGGTATTTAGTAGGGTATTAAACATTAGGATCAGGCATTTCGACATTGTATTCCGGATGTTCTTCGAAAAAGGCATACATCGGAATCAGAATGTATTTTTTGACAGACACATCAAACTCCCATAACCAGCCGTTTTGTACTTTTTCCAGATTGGGTCCATAGGCCGTGACGATGGCTTTATAGGTGGCCGGATGGCTTTCCTCCATCGCTCTGAAGTATTCCATAAATTTAACCCATACGATAGGATTCCAGGGGCCTAGTTTATTGCTGGGCCAGGTCGGTTTCCCTTGCCAATCTTTCCATGCCGGGGGTTCGACAACGTTATTGAAGATGGCTATAATTTGTTCTCCTGCCTCGCTGACAGGCGTGAACGTTTCTGTTTTTTTCAATTTGAAGGTGACTTGGTAACTGTCTGTATCTCCCAAATCATTCCGGAGCACTTCTAAAGGTAGAATGCCTTTTACAGAGTCGGCTTCGATGACGCATTCTGCCGGCATTTTATAATGCACATTCACCTCGGCGGTTGTTTTGTTCGCTATAACTTCTACTTGAAAGGTCCGTCTTTGCTTTGTCGGAGTTCCCATAATTTTTACCGGTAATTCCATGATGTAACTGCTTGTCGATAAAGGAGTGACTCCGAAAGAGTAACGTATGCTATCCTCTTCGAAATAGATTCCGGAGAAGGCGGTATCGTATTCCGGATAAGTTGTCTTTTCACAGGAAACGGACAGGAGTCCTAGCAACAGATAAAGCCCGCCTTGAAAAATGTATTTTATTGCTTTCATGATATTAATGTTTTCATTATTTTCTATAATCGAATTCTTGTTCCGGGATCTCGATGTTGTAGATTTTCGGGCTGGCTTTGATGAGCTGGCCGTCTGCGTCCTGAATATCCAGGTGCCGGCGCTTCATATGGAAGAAACTCTGGCCTTCTCCGATGAATTCTTTGTAACGTTCTTCGTCGATCCGGTCGATGGTCAATGTCTCGGCTGGAATACGATCGTCCAATGCGGTCAGGCCCCGGCTTTCCAAAACCTGGTTGAAATAATTCAGGGCGGTGGGATAATCACCTTTTAACAGGGCGGCTTCGGAAGCAATATAATACATCTCAGGAAGCCGGATTAGATTGATTCCTTGAATAACCTCCGCAGGACATGGTTTGTTATTGAGTTGATAAATATCGGTAATTTTTTTCAAGCGGGTAGCACTGGTTTGGCTGGCAGGAATGAACCATTCATCCCAACGATAATCGTTACCGGTGCGATTTTGTTGATAGATGTTTTCAATGTTATAACGCGGATCCAGGGAGTAAAAAGTGATGGACTGATATAAATCCTTCAAAACATTGTCGTAAAATCCTTTATAATAAAGTCCGAAAATTGTTTCTTTAGGAGATAAAATCCCCGCAAAGGCATCTTTTAATTCTGTTTTTTTCAATAAAGATTGTTTTTGGCTATTGATCACCTGTTCGGCATAGTAAAGCGCACTGTCGATGTTGTTTTCGGTCAAATATACGCGGGCCAATGTACCCTGAACGGCTTGTAGATTAAAATGGGTAGATTGATCTTTCAAGTAATTGTCTATAGCTGTCGCCGAACTATACAGTTCCGGATCGTTCAATAATTTTTCGGCTTCTTTCAAATCGTTTTTAATCCGCGTATAAACGTCTTTGGCTTTCAGAAATTCGGGTGCTGTCAATGAAAATTGCGTGGCATAAGGAATTCCTGCGGCCTCCGGATTTTGAGTGATCTGTTCACTGAAGATACGTAAAAGGTCGAAATGCATAAAAGCACGTAATCCCAAAGCTTCTCCTTTATAAATAGGATAGTATTTCAGGGAAGAAGCAGATATATTATCCAGGTTTTCAAGTATATTGTTTACGTTCGAGATATTATTGTACATTTTGCACCAGATATTATAAAACTCGGTTTCGACATCGGTTTGCTTGTAATTAAAAGCTCTTAACTCCGAAACATAGGTATTGCCGAAGGAGGTATAATATTGGGCCATGACGTCTAAGGTATAATAACTCAGATAACGGCCGTAAAGTGTCTGGTTGCGCATAGTGGCATAAACACCGTAGAGGGCGTTTTCAAATCCTTTCCGGTCTTTTAGTAATTCTTTGCCTGTAACTTCTCCTTTAGGATGTACATCCAGAAAATTCTCACAGGAGCTACCCAGAAAAAGTACCCCCAGTATAAAGATTATATTTTTTAAATTCATTTTCATCGTGTTTGATTTTAAAAAGTTGTACTGAGTGTAAATTCGAAACCGTTACTGTATAAGTAGTCGGTTCCCCGTTCGATTTTTACAGTAGAGATTCGGAATAAGTCTGTGAAATTGACTCCTAATCTTAGATTCCGGACATGTAAGCGGGAACAAATATTTTGGTTGAATTCATAACCCAGATTGAAGGTCGTTAGAGTAAAGACATTTTCTTTTTCGACAAAACGGTCCGTATGTTTCGGAGTCGTTCCGGTAATGGCAATGTTTTTATACAAAGCGATATCTCCTGGATTTTTCCAGCGTTCGTTGAATGCCCGTTCGTCGACATTATATTTGGCATCTGTGCCTTCGATTTTAGACGCACGGGTGGAATTGTACAAATAACCGCCGCATTTGAAGGTCCCCAGGATATATACACTAAAACCTTTATAATAGAAATTAGTGGATACATTACCCCTGAATTTGGGTTCGGTGTCCCCGACAATTACTTTATCGTCCGGATCATACTCAAAAGTACGTTCTCCATTAAGTTTATAAAATACTTCTTGCCCGGTTGCCGGATCGATCCCTGCTGAACGGACAACTTTCAGTGCTGTGATCGATTCACCTTCCTCATATTGCCCGAGAGGGGTAACACTGCCGGAAGAATTGTTCGCGGCATTCTGTTCCTTTAAAGCTGTACTGATTTTGTCTATTTTATTTTTATTCGTGTATCCGTTAAAACTTAACTGCCAGTATAAGTCGGGACGCTGGAGGAGGTATCCGTCGATCTGGATTTCTATCCCTTTGTTAGTCATTTCACCGATATTTTCTTTTCCTGTCGTAATACCTGTGGAAGGTGCTTTCGATTCATCCAGCAATAAATCGGTGGTTTTCTTCAGATAAGCATCGAAGGTCAGGTTTAAACGCCTGCCGAATAAACTGATGTCCGTTCCGACATTGTAGGATAGCTCTCTTTCCCATTTCAAGTCGTCATTACCGATTGTGATGGGAGTAGCACCGATACCGTTCCGGTATTCCAGGTCGCCGGAATATTTATAAATGGTCATCGCCTGGAAGGATTCGAAATTCACTTTTCCGGTGTAACCGGCACTGGCACGCAACTTCAATAAGTCAATCTTGTCCGATTGGAAAAGGCGTTCATTGTGAAGGTTCCAACCGACACCTCCCGACCAGAATTGCCCATAACGGTTATTGGCTCCGAATTTGGAAGATCCCGTAAGCCGGTATACAAAATCGGCATAGTAACGGTTGTTATACATATAGGTACCGTTGATAAAACCGCCGATTTCAGAGCTTAACGTTTGGGTACCCGAAGGTTGTTTTGTCGTTGGATAGCCGGCACCTTGTCCGATAAAATCGAGTTCATTATCGAAATAACCCAAGGTCTCGATAGATGAAGTCTCCGAATGTTCATGCCGGACTTCAAGGCCGGCATTGACACTGATCAGACTGTTTTTTTCTGTAGTTTTATTGAAAGCGCCGACGAAGGTTCCGGAATAAGATGAACCGGATTGGCCGGATAAGGCTAGTGAACCTTTCTTCGAATTATCGGTCTCATTTTTAAAAACTTGTGAATTAGGGGATAAAAAGGTTTCTCCACTGCCGTCGGTCACGGTGATATTGAATGTAGCGTTTAGCCGGAACAGGTCATTGATTTCCCACCGGATATCGGTATTGTTGTAAAATGTCTTTTCCTTTGAGGTGGCCCGGTTACCCGATTTAGCTTCATATAAAGGATTGTTCTGATCCCAGGAGAGCGCAGTATTGGGATTGCCGTAGGTATCGTACATCCGGTCATAAGGGTTCATTAAAGTGTATTGTGAAAAACTGCCGTAAGGAGTGTTTTTAGTATTGACCTCTGTATAGGATGTCCGGTTGGACAAGGTCAGCTTGTCCTGAATATGGTATTGTAACTGAAAACCGAGGTTATAGCGACGCCGGTAATCTTCTTTCATGACTCCCTGTACGTTATTGAACCGGCCGTTCAATTCATACCGGATATTGGAGGCACCTCCGTATAACCGCAGAGAATGATCGTGTGAGAAAGCTACCCGTGCCGGTTGGGATAACCAGTCGGAATTAACGCCACGGTTGACATCCTGCAAACGGGTGTTATACAAACTGTCTAATCTCCATTGTTCTTTAGCCGGAAGGGGGTCTCCCCATTGGTCTGTTTGTTTATCGGCTGTATATAATCCTGCTAAACGTTCATATTCCAGCTTTTGTCTGGCATTCAATACGTTGTAATCTTTCAGATAAGGGAATTGTACATTACCGGTGAAATTATAAGAAACCCTCATATTTCCGACTGTCAGTTTTTTGCGTTCGATAACAATCACTCCATTGGCGGCACGGGATCCGTAAAGGGCGGTAGCTGAGGCATCTTTTAATACCGTGATCGACTCGATTTCATTCATATCCAGATCATAGAGGTCCTGCATCGAAATTTCTATTCCGTCCAATATGATAGTCGGTTGGTTGACCTGGACATTACTGTTGTTGAAAGATCCCATACCACGGAGTAATAGTTCAGGCACTTTATTGGGATTCGATCCGAATTCGCTACGTTCGACGATTTCCAGACCGGGAGTCAGAGCAGCTAGTGCGGTAACGATATTGGTCGAAGAAATCGTCTTCAATTCATCTCCGCTGACCGTTTTGGCGGCTCCTGTGTAGCTGGATTTTGCTTTGGTGAAATAGCCTGTAACCACGACTTCATCCATCGCTTTTACTTCTTCGAACATTCGGATGGTCATCTCTTTGTCCGTTTCGATTTTTGCTTTTATTGTTTTGTAGCCGACACAGGTGAAGGTAAGCTCTCCTATATTTGACGGGAGGGTAATTTCAAAATGCCCATCGGCATCTGTGGCGGTTCCTGTCAGAGGTTTGCCTTCGATTTCAGCTACTACGGTTACTCCGGGTAAAGGCATACCCGTTTTAGTTTCAATTACGGCCCCCCTGATCTTTTGGGTGGACGGAGACTGGGGTATGGCCGGCTGGGCTTTAATAAGGATAGTCCCGTTTTCGATTTCATAAGCCAGGGCATTCCCGCTCAGGCAGGTGTTCATCACTTCCCGGATGTCTTTACTCTGAATAGTGACATTCACTGGCTTGGCGTTTTTAATCAGCTCATTACTATATAAAATGTTGTATCCGCTTTGTTGTTGAATTTTTTTCAGTACCTCTGTCAATGGTGTGTTTTTCAAGTTCAGTTGAATCTCCGCCTGCTGAGCTTTCATGTCGATAGCCTGTGTGTTGAATACACATACCAAACTAAATAGAATGAATAACTTCATAGTTAGTCCTGGTTTTGGTAATTTTCTCCTTCGGAAAGAGAAATAATCCGATTCTTTTTTCATAAATTTGAATGTTAAATAATTGTTTGCACTATAGTTATTTAGCAATTATAAGCGGGATGTTGCGAGCATTCCGCTTTTTAGTCGTCCATTATTTTACTACGATCGTTCTACCGTTTATAGTAAACGAAACCGGATATGTCTTTTCGATCATATGGAGCAGGGTGGATATTTGGTCGAAACGGTCTACGTTTCCCGTGAAGCGATACTTCGCTACCCGGGGGTTTTGATAGAAAATTTCGGTATCGTACCACCGTCCAAGTTGTTTTAAAATTTCTTCCAGGGTTTCGTTTTCAAAAATAAAACGTCCCTGTACCCATCCTAAAAAAGTCTGAGGATCTATTTTACGGGTTTCCATCCGGTTGTTTCCCGGATAATAAATACATTGCTCATTAGGGCTTAATAGGGTCGAATAGGTCGATTGCTTATTGTTTGTCCGGACGGAACCGGAGACCAGGGTGGTATAAACGGCTTCGTCTTCGGCGTATGCTTTTACATTAAACTTAGTTCCTAATACCCGGATACTCATATCCTCGGTGGAAACAACAAAAGGTTTTTGAGTGTCGTGAGCTACTTCGAAATAAGCTTCTCCCTCTAAGAATACGGTTCTTTTATCTCCGCTAAAAGGGGAAGGAAAACGGAGCCGGCTGTCAGAATTGAGCCATACTTTACTTCCATCACTCAAAACAATTCGGTATTCGCCGCCTTTCGGTACGGATAAAGTAGAATAATTCTCTTTGAGGGGTGATATTGAATCGGAAATATTGATTCTCAGAATGTTATCCGTATTAAGAATCTGGATATTCGTATCTTGTTGTAAACAGAAATTTTGTCCGCTCGTTAATTCTATTTCTTCCCCTGATTCCAGTATTAAAATCGCTTTAGTACTTCCGGGAACCGGAATGTTTGCCGTGACTGTCGGAGTGAAGGGCTTATCGGTTGTAAAACGTTGGCTGTAATAGTATAGTCCGGTTGAAAGAATGAGCAGTAAGATCGCTACATATTTGAAAATAGTAAGATAATGATTATTACGCTTGAAATGAATTTGTCTTTCCAGTTGTTTCCAACTTTTTTCCGGGTGTAGTTGTTTGATTTGTTGCTTCCTCTCTGCCAGATCTTTTTGTTGGAGATCCTGGTAAAGAGCTTGATTCCTCGGATCTGTGTTTAACCAGGATACTAAATCCCGTTTTCCGTTTTCATCTAATTCCTGTTGAAAACTCCGGATGATAAGCTGTGATATATGAAAAGATTGATTTAGTTTTTTCATTTTTTTTATCTTTATGTCTATTACGATTCAGTAACAGGTTTGGGTGAAAAAAAATGAAAATTTATTTAAAATGAAAGATAAATAGAATAGATGAAATTTTACATCTTATGCAGCCACAGCAGGATACAGCCTATTTCAGTTATGTACGATTTCAGTCTTTTATAAGCTATTTTTTTCTGGGTTTTTACTGTATTGACGGAGATATTCAAAGTTTTGGCAATGGCTTCGTTGTCTTTTCCTTGCATGGCCAGGATAAAAATCTCTTTACATTTCCCGGGAAGACTTTCCTGGGTTTTGAGTAAGATTTGCTCTACCTCTTCTGCAATAACGAAATACTCGAAATTCTCTGTCACTTCAGCTTCCAGTACTTTTTGCTCATACTGGTTTTTAATCTTTTGATGCTTCAGATAATCCAGGGCCGAATTACGACTGATGAGGTATAGGAAAGATTTGATGTGTACCATCGATTCCATTTCTTCCCTGTGGTTCCAAAGGGATAAAAAATTTTCTTGCACAATATCTTCACTTGCAGGAAGATCTTTCAAGAAACGGTTCGTGAATAAGCATAAAGTTTGATATAAGTTATCGAAAACAAACTGAAATGCACTTCGATCACCGGACCTGAAACGATTAATATCCCAAGAAAATTCCTTCAAAACTTCAATTTTGCCCCAAAGATAAATAAATTACGTTATAGAGTTGCTGAGTTGTTGAGTTAAAAGAGTTGCTGAGTTAAAAGAGTTGCTGAGTTATAAGAGTTACTGAGTTGCTGAGTTCAATAAGCTACAGTTATCAGATTAGATCCAACTCCTTTAACTCAATAACTTTGTAACTTATTTAGCTCTACAACTCTACAAATCAGTAACTCAGCAACTCTTTCAACTCTCTAGTTCTGCAATAATCTCGCGGAATAGGGCTGTCATGCGGGGTTGGGCTGTATTGCCGATGTCCTGAACTTCAGTGTGGTTGGTTTTGATCAGTTCCGGTGAAGCCGTGCTATTGGTGATTACCGACATACCGAAACATTCCATACCCATATGGCGGGCTACAATGATTTCGGGTACGGTGGACATGCCTACAGCATCTCCTCCGATAACCCGGATCCAGTTGTATTCTGCCGGTGTCTCGAAAGAGGGGCCCTGCAGGCCGGCATATACTCCATGCTGTAACGGAATACCTAATTTTTTCCCGCATTCTTCTGCCAGCCGGATGATTCTGGGGCTATAGGCATCAGTCATTCCGGGGAAACGGGGACCGAGTTCGTCGATGTTTTTCCCTCGCAGCGGATGTTCCGGGAAGAGATTGATATGGTCGGTGATGATCATCAGGTCGCCCACCAGAAATTGAGTGTTGACACCACCGGCAGCATTGGAAACGAAGAGATACTTCACGCCTAATTCATGTAATACCCGGATAGGAAAAGTGACTTCTTGCATCGGATAACCTTCATAAAAATGAAAACGTCCTTGCATTGCGATTACGTTTTTCCCGCCGAATTTCCCGATTAATAGATTTCCTTTGTGTCCTTGGACGGTGGATACCGGGAAATGAGGAATTCCGGCATAGGGAATCGTATGTTTTATTTCTATCGATTTGCCTAATTCTCCTAATCCTGTACCCAGGATGATACCGATCCGATATTTTTCCCCTTCCAGAAAACGGGAAATATAAGCTGCACTATCTTTGATTTTTCCTAACATATTCTGATATTTCGTTTAATAGTAAATCGTCTTGGTCGATAAATACGGGTTCCACCGGAATATAATAAATCACCCTTTGCAATTCTTCGGGTAAGGGACAAGCTTTCAGCCGCACCGCATCTTTTTCGGTGGTGAATATATATTTCTTCGGATTTTCGATGGATTCGAAAGCCCGGGCAATCTGCTGAAAATCTTTTTTGGAGAAATGATGATGATCCGGATACCGGATTTCGGTGATATCCGAGGTGAAAGTTTTCAAATGATCGATATAAGGACCGGGTTGTGCTATGCCTGTCAGGCACAGGATACTGCTACTTCGGTCCGGTACGATAGATTCGTATTGCGGGAAAAGAGGCTTGATCTTACCGTATTCCAGGGTGGTGAAGAAGAGTTGTTGATAAGGCTTTATCTTTAAGTGTTTGGATAAAATCCTCTTTTCTATCGGTTGGATACTTTTAGGACATTTAGTGACGATAATATAGTCAGCTCGCTTCAGTGCTTGTACGCTTTCCCTTAACCGGCCTGCCGGAAGCAGACAATCTTCGTGTACCGGACGGTTATAATCGATCAGAACGATATTTTTGTCGGCTTGTACATATCGGTGTTGGAAAGCATCGTCCAGCAGGATCACTTCGGGAGGTTCCGGTAAGGCAAGAAGTTTTTGGATTCCTCTCACTCGGTTACCATCACAAGCTACCAGAATATCCGGGTATTTACTTTTGATCTGCATCGGTTCGTCACCGATTTCAGCGGCGGTAGAATGTTCGTTGGCCAGGATAAAGCCTCTGGTCTTGCGTTTATACCCCCGGCTGAGACAGGCTACCCGGAATTTCTTTTTTAGCTCCGAGATGATCAGTTCTGTATGAGGCGTTTTTCCGGTACCTCCTACAGTAATATTGCCGACACAAATAACAGGTACCCTGAAAGTTTGTGATTTCAGTACTCCGATATGAAAAAGAAAATTACGTACTCCGGTGACAACACCATAAATAACACTGAGTGGCAACAATATTATTTTGACAAATGCCATGGCCGTGGTTTTTGTTGGTAAATAGCTTGTGAACTTGCTAGTGGAATGCAATATCATAGGGAATACGTGCCAGTAATCCCTGGTTTTCTACCTTATTTTTCATCTGTTCCCAAGTCGTATAGAAAGTGCCTAGTTCTTCTTTCAACAGGCGTGCTTTTACTTCTGTCGTAAACTCGGCGAATAATTCCTCTATCGGACTTTTTACTACCGGATATTCCGTCAGGTTGTATTTTTCGATACCGGCTTTTTGAGCCGCAATCCGAATCGCATCTTCTAATCCTCCCAACACATCTACTAAACCGATTTTCAGGGCATCTTCTCCGGTCCATACCCGTCCCTGAGCGATAGCATGAAGTTCGTCATGGGTTAAACCGCGGCCGGACATAACACGGCTCAGAAAGGTTTCATACCCCTGATTGACATAGTTTTGCAGTACATTCCTTTCGTAGGGAGTTAAAGCCCGGTTACTGACCGGTAAAGGGAGGGGATAGCTTCCGCCGAAATCACTGTGATCGTTGGTTTTGACTACATCGGTATGGATTCCCATCTTATCTTCGATCAGTTTTTCGCCACTGAAAAACATACCGAAGATTCCGATCGAACCGGTCAAAGTCGTCGGTTCGGCGACGATGGTGTCGGCTGCACACGAAATATAGTATCCTCCTGAAGCTGCTACATTACCCATAGAAACGATCACCGGTTTGGTTTGTGTGGCTAGTTCGACTTCCCGCCAGATAATGTCGGAAGTCAGGGCACTGCCTCCCGGTGAGTTTACGCGCAGGACGATGGCTTTCACAGTATTGTCTTCCCGGATTTTGCGGATTGTTTTTGCGAGCTCCGGCCCTATGGTATTATTTTTTTGCTCCAGTCCGATTTCTCCGGAAGCATATACGACGGCAATTTTGTCTTTATTAAATTCGATCGGTACTTCCGGAACCGAGGCATTCTGATAATCGGTCAGAGCAATCTGGTTCAATGGATCCGAACTTCCTACCCCACATTTCTCCTTCAATAAGGCCAGCATCTGATCTTCGTAGAGAACACCGTCGAAGAAACCGAAATCCTGAAATTGGCGGGTGGTGTAGAAATCGAAACGATTCGCCAGGGCATTGATCGAATCGACGGGGATGTTCCGGCTTTCTGCAATTCCTTGCACAATCGTCCCCCAGGAAGAATCGAGGTATTTCTGTACCTGTTCCCGGTTGGCGGGACTCATTTCGTCGGAGATAAAAGGCTCTACGGCTGATTTAAATTTACCGACTTTCACTACTTCGGGTTGTATGCCCAGTTTGGCCAGAGTCTCTTTGTAAAAAGAGATGCTACTGCTCATTCCGGTTAACAACAAAGGTGTTTCGGGGTTTACAAAGATTTTGTCGGCAACGGTAGCCAGATAATAACTTTTTTGGGAATATCCCAGGTTCGAATAACTGTAAATAAACTTTCCGCTTTCCTTGAATTTTTGTAAAGCGTTCCGGATTTCCTGAGTAAAGGCCAGGGCTCCGAAATTTCCCTGAATTTCGGTCAGGTCCAGATAAATTCCCTGGATACGCGAATCCTTGGCTGCTTTTTGTATACTGGCTAATATTTTATTTAATCCCAGATTTTTCTTTGGAGTGAATGAGAGAAAATCAATATTGTCGAGGGGATTGTCGGAAGTCCGGTCCAGAATTTCTCCTTCCAGTTTAATAGTTAAAATGCTATTATTTTTTACAGTAACTGTTTTTTCTGAAAAAGAAGCGATAGCTCCGATAAACCCGATAAAAATAAAAAACAGAATAACATGGACAATCATTATACCCACAATAGTCGCCAGGGTATATTTCAAAAAGTTCTTCATCTCCGAATATTTTGAATATTTATTACAATACCTACAAATGTAACCATATAATTGATTTAAGACAATATAAAATTGAAGTTATTTTTGTTTTACGCCTTTTTTGATAACTTTGAATGATTGAATCGGATTTTAAATTGATGGGCGGTTTAGGAATGACGATTGGCGATTAGAAGTTGATACAGAGCTTGTTGATATGGATAGTTTGTTTTTCGGCAGTCGTTTGCCGTTCTTTTAAATAAGCGATATGAGTAAATTTGCAATTACCGGAGGAAGAAGACTGAAAGGGGAATTATGTCCTCAGGGAGCTAAAAATGAGGCATTACAAGTGATCTGTGCCTGTTTACTGACCAAAGAAGAGGTAACCTTATCCAATGTCCCTGAGATTCTGGATGTTTTGAAGCTGATCGAATTATTGCAGGGGATGGGCGTACAGGTCGGACACCCTGCACATGGAGAATTTGTCTTCAAGGCTTCGGATATCAATTTTGATTATTTCGAAACGGAAGATTTTTATAATAAAGCGGTCAGTCTGAGGGGGTCTATCATGATTCTCGGGCCACTATTGGCAGTCTACGGGTGTGGATTGATCCCTAAGCCCGGTGGAGATAAAATCGGCCGGAGGCGGTTGGATACTCATTTCCTGGGTTTTGAGAAATTAGGGGCTACTTTCGATTATAATAGTTCGGAGGGTTGCTTCCGGGCTTCGGCTGAGAAATTACGGGGGTGTTATATGTTGCTCGACGAAGCTTCGGTGACAGGTACGGCTAATATTATTATGGCTGCGGTATTGGCAGAGGGAATGACTACGATCTATAATGCGGCTTGTGAGCCATATATCCAGCAATTATGTCTGATGCTGAATGCGATGGGTGCCCGGATTTCGGGGATAGCTTCGAATCTTCTGACCATAGAGGGAGTGAAGGAGCTGAAAGGTTGTCATCATCGTTGTTTGCCCGATATGATCGAAGTGGGAAGTTATATCGGATTGGCTGCCATGACCCGTTCGGAGATTACGATCCGGAATGTGAATATACGCCAATTGGGAATCATTCCCGATTCTTTCCGCCGTCTCGGTATCCGGATCGAGGAACGCGGAGACGATCTGTATATTCCGCGTCAGGAGCATTATATGATCGAGGATTTTATCGATGGCTCGATTCTAACGGTTGCGGATGCGCCCTGGCCCGGTTTGACACCCGACTTACTGAGTGTGTTCCTGGTGGTCGCAACCCAGGCTAAAGGAAGTGTGTTGATTCATCAGAAAATGTTCGAGAGTCGCTTGTTCTTTGTTGATAAGCTGATCGATATGGGAGCTAAGATCATCCTTTGCGATCCCCACCGGGCGACAGTCATCGGACAGAATCACGAATCACAGTTAAGGGCTACCAAAATGACCTCTCCCGATATTCGGGCCGGTATTGCTCTGTTGATCGCCGCTCTATCGGCTCAGGGAGTCAGTACAATTCATAATATCGACCAGATCGACCGGGGGTATGAGCATATCGATGAAAAATTGAATGCGATCGGTGCAGAGATCCGAAGAATCGGATGATACTTGGTTTAAAGGTACTTTTAAAATAGTTAGATAGGTTTCAACGGTTACAAAAGTTTTAAAAGTCAAGTCTAACCGTTGAAACCATGGTAACTTATGTAATCGCTGTAACTAAAAAAGTTTTATTCATCCAGTTTATTTTCTTGCTTGCTGAAGCTTCGAAGCAAGATTAGTCCGGAAGTTTTCGGGCCTGTAGCTTATCCGGACATTCCTGTAGTAAGGTGGCGATTGTTTTCTGAAATACCGGATGGACAAAATCCGGTAAGATTTCTGCCAGAGGAGTCAGTACAAAATTGCGTTCCTGCATACGGGGATGAGGAAGTATTAAATCCGGCGTATTCAGAATGACAGAATCATAAAATAACAGGTCGATATCGATCGGACGGGAAGAATAGCGGGGTCCGCCGGCAAGTCTGATCCGTCCTAAGCGTTTTTCTGTTTCGAGACAACGTTGTAAAAAATCGAAGGCCGATAACCGGGTTTGAAAAACAACGACCTGGTTGAGAAAGTTTTCATCACATTCGAAGCCCCAGGGGGCTGTTTCGTAAAACGACGAAGCCATTACCCATTGCTCTGTCGATGACAATATTCGAATGGCTTCTGTTATAAGCTGGCGTTTATTGCCGGAATTGCTTCCCAGTATGGTGACTACCTGCATCTTTTACCCGTTCTTTTTGTAATATTGCCGGTTATTGTTGCCTTTATTATTGTTGTTATTGTTATTCTTCTGGTAGTTTTTGTTCATCGGCTTATTGGAACTGGGCTTGCTCTTTTTCTGTAGCAGATCTTTCGGATTGGAAAGAGTCATACCCTCCGGTAAGATAACGGTACAGCCGCATAAGGTGTTGATGTCGTTATAGATTTGTTCGTCTTCGACGCTATCTTTATTCCAGGTGAGGAATGATTTCTTCATGTGGTTGGCGGTCAGAACGATCAGTGCTCTTTTTTGTTCCGGATCTTCCAGTTCTTTGATTTTGTCTATGAGTTTTTCAACTAATTTGCCGTAGTGCTTGTATTTGATGTGATTCGAACTGTAAGGCAGTCTTTCCGGTTTCTCCTGTAGTTTGGAGAGAGAAGGGAGAGGATAGGGAGTATCTATATCCAATTTAAATTCAGACATGATGGCCAGATGATCCCAAAGTTTATGCCGGAAATCGGGAACGTCCCGTAAGTGAGGATAAAGATTTCCCATCACGTCGATTACTGTCTTTGCGGCTCTGGTTCTTTCTTCCCGGTCTTCAATGGTCAATAGGTAATCTACCATTTTTTGTATGTTACGTCCATATTCAGGAAGTAATAATTTTTTCTTTTGGGTATTATATTCCATAAAAATACTATGTGTTTCTTAATCGCAGTACGTTGTTTTTACCAGATATAAAGAAAATATTTATTTATTTGCAGACTTTAACCGGATTTCTCCGGGTTGAAGGCAATCCGAAAATCGTTATTCTGTAAAATAGCGATTTCAAGGTATCTCTTTCAGATTATGAGGCAAATATACGCTTTTTAGTGTTCTGACGGAAGTTTTTAGTCTGCTTGAATGTATAATTTTGCAAATTTTAACAAAAGAGTCCGGCTTCCCCCTTCACGGAAGACCACTTTTGCCTTTTTTTGTACGCCTAAACCTTCCAGGTTGATCACTTTTCCGGCTCCGAAGGTAGGATGAAAAATGATCATACCGGGAACGACCTGATTGGAGTCGATCGGTTTGAGTTTCGATCGGTCGATGGCCGGAATATCTATTGTTGCGGGTTTATTCAAAGTGATCGCCGGCTTATGTAAACCGGACATAGCTGTCGTAGTTTTTAATTTGAAACCTGAGGGTTCTTCCCGCATCGCGATATATCCTTCGAGGAATTCCTGATCGATCTCACCGATAAAACGGGAAGGCCGGGAGGATACCACTTGGCCGTTTTTGTAACGGGAAGTGGCGAACGACATGAAAGCCCGTTTTTCTGCCCGGGTGAGAGCGACATAGAAAAGCCGCCGTTCTTCTTCCAGGGCGGCAGGAGTGGTCACACATTGCTGGGCCGGGAAAAGTTCTTCTTCCAGACCGGTGATAAAGACATTGCTGAATTCCAGTCCTTTCGATGCATGGATGGTCATGAGGGTCACTTTGTTTTGATCCCCTTCTTTATCTCCGTCCTGATCTGTCAACAACGCTACTCCTTCGAGGAAGGCCGGTAATTTATCGTCTTTCCCCTCTTTATAAGCGGTTTCACTGAAATCTTTGATACCGTTCAGGAGCTCCTGGATATTTTCTTTCCGGGATACGCCCTCCGGTGTTTCGTCATTGGAAAGGTCGTCGATGATACCGGAAGAACGGGCGATGATAACAGCTGCGTCATACGCATTTTCATTCGCTATCTGTTCCCGGAAACGTTCGATCAGACTACCGAATTTCTGTAATTTGGAAAGGGTACCGCTGTTGAAAGCGCCGGCCACCTTATCGAGGTTACAGAGTACGGTCCACAGGCTGACATGATATTTTCCGGCGATTTCCCGGATTTTGTCTACGGTCGAATCTCCGATTCCCCGACGGGGATAGTTGATGATCCGTTTGAAAGCTTCTTCATCGTTCTGATTCACGGTCAACCGGAAATAAGCCAGCAAATCCTTGATTTCTTTCCGTTGGTAGAAAGATTGGCCGCCGTAAATTTTATAAGGAATATTCCGTTTACGGAGGGCTTCTTCTAAGATACGCGACTGGGCATTCGTACGGTAGAGAATAGCAAAATCGCTGTATTCCTGCTGCTCGTAATTGGCTAGCCGGAAGATTTCATTCGTGACCTGGAAACCTTCTTCCTTATCGGATAAGGCCCGCAATACCTTGATCTTTTCACCTTCTTCGTTTTGAGAAAAGGTCTTTTTGGGAATTTGTTCTTTGTTCTTACTGATCACACAATTCGCTGCATCTACGATCGTGGTCGTCGACCGGTAATTTTGCTCCAGTTTGTATAGCTTGTATTCCGGATAATCGTTTTTAAAATTAAGGATGTTCTCGATCCGGGCTCCCCGGAAAGAATAAATACTTTGTGCATCATCCCCGACTACACAGATGTTATGATGCCGGTCCGAAAGTTTTTTTACGATCAGGTATTGGGCGTAATTGGTATCCTGATATTCGTCGACCAGGATATAATTGAATTTCTGTTGATATTTGGTCAGAATGTCCGGGAAATCACGGAACAGGATATTGGTTTGCAGCAAAAGATCGTCGAAATCCATAGTATCCGATTGTTTGCAACGCTGCTGGTATTGTTTGTAGATTTCTCCCAATAACGGGCGTTTGCTGGCTGTATCTTCGGATAAAATGCGGGAAGATTGGGCATAACTCTGAGCGACGATCAGGTTGTTTTTCGCCATCGAAATCCGTCCGAGGATTGTGCTCGGTTTGTAAATCTTATCGTCCAGCTTCATGTCTTTGACGATGGTCTTGATCATATTTTTAGAATCCTGGGTATCGTAGATGGTATAGCTCGATGTATAGCCTAATTTCTCGGCTTCGAATCGCAGGATTTTTGAAAAAATCGAGTGGAAAGTTCCCATCCACAGGTTGGCAGCGATTTCCTGGCCCACTAACTCTGCAATTCGTTTTTGCATTTCACGGGCAGCTTTATTGGTAAAGGTCAGGGCCAGAATTTTATAGGCCGGCACTCCCTGACTGAGCAATTGGGCTATCCGGTAGGTCAATACACGTGTTTTGCCTGAACCGGCACCTGCAATGACCAATGAAGGACCTTCTGTGTTGATGACCGCCTCCTGCTGACTGCTGTTTAATTCATTGATAAAATTCACCCTGAATAAATTTTTGATCGACGATAATGATTGATTATTTCCCGTAGCAAAATTAAAAATTAATCTCCAGCCTCACAAAATACCGGGGATTTTTAGTAATATTGCAAGGATAATCGTCAAAGTGTGTGGAGATGTAAGTATTGTAAAACTCTTCTGTATGTTATGGTTGAGACATAAATGTTGATCATATGCGGTATGTATTGTTGTTGTTTTTCGTGTTCCTGACCGGACTTGGATTTTCCCAGCGGATTCAGATAGAGGGGGTGGAAGTGAACTATTCTTCCCATTATCCGGACGGACCGCTGTATGTTATCCGTCAGACCCAGGCCGGAGCGGTTCCGGAAGGGCAGGTGAGTTTTGTGCCGGGAGGAGATCATTGGGAATTCGGCTGGACTTACGAGGGTTCCCCTCAGGCCGTTGTTCCGTATGAGGATTCTACCCGCTTGACCGTCCCTTTGCTGGGGAACGGACTCTATACTTTTACTGCCCGAAAGGACGGGGTGAATACGGTTCAGGAACGGTTTTATGTGTTTTATGATTTTATGGATTTTAAAATTACTTTGACCGATGTACTGGATTGTGAATATATTACGATTCATATCGATTATCTTTATATTCCCGATTTTGCCGGTTTTCCCGGTGGAGAGAATGTGGATTACTGGGTCGATTGGGATGGCAAAGAACGGCAATTGTCTTCTATGAATGACTATCGGTATGAAGATCTAAGTCAGGCTGTCGCCGGCTGTGCCGAAGATGTGTCTTGCCGCATTAGGATCAAGGATCGTTTCGGATTCGTATGGGAAAGTAACGAAGTGACTTACGAATCGATGATCCCGGAGGCTGTCCCTGAACTGACTCTGGGAAATACGGTGGATGTGGTCGGGGAAGTCGGCGATGAAATGGGACAGGCGCCTTTAGAAGTAGAATTCGATGCTTCCGGTTCTAAAAATGCTTCTTCTTATGAATGGTATTTGTATAAAGATACGACCGATTTGGTCGGAATGGTCTTATCGCCCGAGGATAGCCTGATTGGAAATCAGATCCGGACGCCGGAAGATTTTGTTTATACTTACGAGCATTCCGGACGGTATAAGGTAATGCTCGTAGCCATCCATGGAAAAGGAAATTTTTGCCGGGATACTTCGGATATACAATATGTAAATGTCGTCGAATCTTTGCTGGATGTCCCGAATGTCTTTACACCCAATGGAGACGGTAAGAATGATATTTTTAAGGTGAAAGCCTTGTCCCTGGAATCTTTCCAAGGGGTGATTCTGAACCGTTGGGGACGTAAAATCTACGAATGGAACGACCCTTCGGAAGGCTGGGACGGACGTATCGGGGGTAAATATGCAAGCCCGGGAACTTATTTTTATGTGATTACTGCCAAAGGAAGAGAGAAGGTGAATCCTCCGAAATATGTTAAAAAAGGAGCTTTGTTGTTAGTCCGTTAAGGGAAATATTTTTGCAACTAAGTTTTTAGTTGAAACGTTTGTTTTATCGTTGAAATCTTTCTTTATTTGTGATGGAATATCAAAACTATTGAAATAAAGATATATTTCGTTCTTGGAATCCTGTTTTGTATTATAGGAAATTATGCTCAGGACATCGGTCGGCAAATTTTAGAAAGAGAGTTGGACCGGAATCATTACGATGAGGTTTTAAGAGGTGTCGATTCTTTATACCGGATAGAAGGTGAATCTTCCGATTTGCTTTTTTTGAAGGTAAAGCCAATGAAGGGATGTTGCGTTATAAGGCAACTTTCCGCTGTTATTCGGAGTGGTTGGAGCGGGATTCTTCCGATTGGGATACCCGGCTTGCTTTAGCGCGGGTAGCAGCCTTGGCGGGGCGGACGATGAAAGCGGTCGATATCTATGAACAATTGGCCGGAGAAGATTCTCTGGATTTTTTTGTCAATTATCAGCTGGCCCGTTTGTATCAGCAGATAGGTAAAACTGTTCGGGCGATCGGAATCTATGATCGTTTATATCAGACAGACACGACAAATGTCATTTTATTAAAACGGATCGGAGATTGTTACAACCGGATAGGCTGGAGTATGAATGCCGTAGATCATTATTTACGTGCTGTCTGTTTGGACCCGGAAGATGGAGAGACTGTCGTGAAGGCTGTCAATCTGATGATGGCGAATACAGTTTTGTTTCAGGCTTATAAAAAACTGACCGGGAAACAGCAGCAAGAGGTGATGGCTGCCATTCGGGATACCAACAGGGTGGCTGATTTATGCGAGAACAATTCCGGTCTGAAAGCTGTCTGCTTGAAGAAGTTCCCGGCAGCCTTCCAGCAGCCTTTGAAGAATCTGTTTGTTCATTTATGGGAAAATGCATTGCGTTCCCCAAAATTTAATGATCATTTTTTCGACCGGGTTGGAAGATTTTATTGATAAATTTATTGCTGAAAATAAAAGTATTGAAGTATGTCCGTTTTGTGCTTTGGAAAGTTTTTATGATTTGCAGGGGCAATCCAGACGAGAAATAGGTCATTGGTTGTGTAAAGAACAATATCCCTATCTTGTGGTTAATTTTGATAATCTTGTACCGATTGGGCATGATTGTACTCTGGTTAAACATTGATGTGTTTATTATCCTGAATATCGGTTACATTTAACTTTTAAACGAACCGGCACTAACAAATGATATTAAAAAAGGGGATTAGGAGTTAGTGATATAAACCCAATGATCCCAAAGATGATGATTTAGTGGAAAGTTGGAAAAAACTTTTTAATATTCAACAAAGGTATGAGTCTGCAATTAATGATAAGGTATTCTGATGGTGACGGGGGGATTTCATCTGCTCGTGGCGGTGGCAGGTGGATGGGACATGTGGCGGGACATCATCATGGACGGATTTGCCGCTTCCATTGGGAATGATGCGGAAAGGGCATACGCTTTTGTTTTTTTTGTGGGCGGGATACTGCTCCTTTTGGGGGGTACATTGCAGTATTATATCCGTAAGGAGCAGAAGCCTGTGCCCTTGTTCCTGGGGTATAGCTTGTTGCTGGTGTCGGTCGTAGGGTATATTCTATTGCCTTTGTCGAGTTTCTGGCTGTTGATTCCGCAGGCATTGATTATGATCGGGGGTACTTCGATGGGGGTAAAAGGCTATTAGCACCCGAGGACGTGTCTTGCGGGCTATTTCCTTTTTGGCATGCGGAATGGAATTAACTTAAAAGGGGGAGGAAGTACTAAGTTGGTGCCATGAGAAAAATAGAAGAGGGAATCGTGCAAGTGTTGACAGAGACGGGAACCGCTTTTATTTGTTTAGCGGACGTGACGGAGTTAGCGCCGGAGTAGAACAGGGGATGCCCCGGGTATAACAGGTACTTTTTCATTGCGGATATAAGCGGGATAAAAATGACGTCCACGATGTGTGCTTGCTGTGCGGACATTCCGGTATTCCTGTGCCGGAGGAATACAGGGAATCGCAGGGGGGAGAGTACCGGGTAAGCGTCCGTTTGTGATAGGGTTCCCTCCGGATAGCCCGAAATACACATCACTGCGGGCTATCCGGAGATTAGCAATTTTGGAAAAGTGATTGTATCCGGTTTGGTATAATTTTGTCCGCAGAGATGAAAAAGAAATTGACAACAGAAGAAGATTACAGGCAGCGGGTGGACTGGGTGTGTATGTATATCCGGGAGCACCTCGACAAGGAGATTGATATGCGTCGTCTTGCCGTCTTGTCGGCATTCTCGCCGTTTCATTTTCACCGCATTATGCGCGCTTATCTGAAAGAACCGATCGGAGCGTTCATTATACGCACAAGGGTGGAAACGGCGGCGAAGCTGTTGCGTTATACTGATCTCCCCGTCGCGGATATTGCCTACCGGGTGGGGTACGACACCCCGTCATCGCTGACCAAATCTTTCTGTAAATTTTTCGGCATCTCTCCTAAAATGTATCGTTTAACAAAAAATTATCAGATGATGACAACACAGGAACCGAAGGCCGAAGTGAAGCTCAGCCGTGCCAAAGTCGTGGAACAGGAACCTAAGACGGTTCTGTACATCAGTGCCACGGGAGATTATAAAAAGGTGGATTACAGTGCGATGTATATGCGGATGTGGGAAGAGATCAAGCGGCAGGGACTTTTCTCGGCAGGTATTGAACATTTGGCTTTATACCACGATAATCCCGAAATCACGGCCGAAGAAAACCTGAAATGCGATGTATGTATCCGCATTTGCAAACCTGCCAGACCCAACGGGGATATCGGCGTAAAAACCATCGGCGGCGGACGTTTCGTCGCGTTTACGTATATTGGTGAGTACTGTAAAATAGGGGCGGCCTATGATAAAATTTACGGGGAGTTACTGGCAAAAGGAGGTTTCGAGGCCCGGGGCAACTACTGTTTTGAAAAATATGTGAGCGATCCCCGTCGCACGGTTCCGGAAAAGCTGAAAACGGAGATTTATATTCCGATAGAGTAAATTTGCAGGAACACGTCCGGGGAACCATCCATACCGTGCCTGTCGGGAATGGTTCCGGATAGCTCCCAAGACGCGTCCCCGTGGGCTATATTTTTTGAGTTGTGTATCGACAGATTTTATCCTTTGCAAACTGTCGGCTTCGATTTTGGCAAAGACCCAATTTTCTCCTTCTATCGGTGATGTTTCTCAAGGCTATGGGGTCGCCTTACTTTCTTGCTTCAAAACCGCATGATTTTCCTGTATAACACCAGGCAATATTCCAGGCACACGTACCGGGGTTATAGGCCGGGTGGGTGTGGCTGGAATCGGCGGGAGGCCTGGGGCTATTCTATTGGCAGGTATTCGATGGGTTGTTGCCGGGTTTTATCCAGGGGAAACGATTGGTATCGGACTGTGTTGAAATTGATATTTTTCAGGTCGATGCAGCGAATGGTTGAGTTGTAGGCTGTTTTGTAATATATTTTGCGGTTGGTGAGGTCGATGGCCGAGGTCCACTGGGTGGCACTTGGAATGTCGGGGGATTCGCCAACGGGATGTTCTATGCCGATGGGAATATCGAAATTATTGAGGATGTGGAAGCATTGGAGGACGGTTTCAAAGCCTGTAGGCTGTTGGGGGGCTGTTGCTTTGTAAAAGCTGATTCGGACGAAACGGGAAGGCGGAGTGACATCTCCGGGCAGACCTAAAAATCCCGATCCTGCACCAAAAGCAGTCAGCGTGAGGTTACTCAGGGCGTGGGGGGCTACTCCTCCTGGAAAAAGATTTATGTAATTGCTCAGGTTGGTGAGCTGCCATCCGAATCCGGGGGAATTGGTCAATACTCCAACGGGGTTATCGTAAAAATGGGGGATGCCGTCTACAATTTCCAGTACTGCCTGTTTGCCGGTAGAGTCGCCTATGCGCCAGTGGACGGTGGAAGTGGAACCGGGTTTGTCCAGTCCGATAATCCGGATGGAAGGAAGGGCTGTTCTAACTTCGTCGACAGAAGAAAATTGTGCAAGCATCCAGGTTACCAGTTGCAGGTCGTTGACAGTGTGGGCGTTTTTTGCCGGGTCGTAGGCGGAGTAGCTTCCGTACCGGGGAAAATAGAAAAGGCCCGCAGAAAGCCCTGCTTCATTGAGTCCTTCGGCTATGAATTCTTTTTGTATGATGGCCAGTCCGGCCATGCCGTATTTCGTTTGGAAGGTAGCTCCGTTGAGTCCTTCCGGCGTATAGGTTTTGATTTGCCTGCCTCTGGGGATAATAACGTATTCGCTGGGCAGGTCGCTTTCTCCCCATTCAATGGTGCGGGCCTGGATGTAAGCTCCGTCTTTTGCCTGTAGGGAGAGCCCGGTGCAGGCTTGTAAGGAAAAATGGGCACTCAGGAAGAAAATGAGCAGACTGAGGATAAGGTGTTTCATAAATGATAGGATTAAAGTTAGGTGAAATCTGCAACAGTAGGATTGTGAATGGTCAGGCCTCCGTCTGCTACGAGGGTTTGGCCGGTGAGGTATTGGGCATCCTCAGAGGCTAGAAAGGCTACCACGGAAGCGATGTCCTGGGGTTGGCCGAGGTAAGGCAGGGCATTGTGGCGGGCAAATATTTTCCGGGTTTCTTCCGGGAGATTGTTCAGGGCTGCGGGGGTCAACACCAGACCGGGTGCAATGGCATTACAGCGGATGTTGTATTTCCCCATTTGGGTAGCCGTATAGCGGGTTAAGTTGATGATTCCTGCTTTGGCGGCTCCGTAATACGTGCCCCTGAAATCGCCGGTGAGCCCTCCGACGGAAGCTATATTTACGATATTTCCTCCTTTCTGCCGGATCATTACCGGGATGACAAGTTGGCTTAAATAGATTGCGCAACGTAGATTAATATGGAAAGCCTGGTCGAAATAGCTGATATCCAGATCTTCGATGTTTTTATCTTTTTGCAGGTCGGTGCCTCCGACATTATTGACCAGAACGTCGATCCTGTGGTATTTTTCCAGTGCCGTCCCGATCAGCGTCCGGCAGCTTTCGAGGTTTTCGGCAGAGAAATAAACCGGGTATACTTCGGCTTTTTCTGCTTTTAAATCCTGGGCCAGAAGGGCCGTTTTTTCTTTTGCAAAATCTGCCATGACAACCATTCCGCCCTCAGACACGATGCGCCGCGTGGTAGCTTCTCCTATTCCCGAAGCTGCGCCGGTGACGATCACCACTTTATCTTTAAATCTGTCCATTTCCATCTCCTGTTTTCTTTTATAACGGTTGTGAGGGGGAAATGGTTGGCAGGGGGGATGATTTTTGCTGTTTATACAAGGCTACAAAAAACTTACTCCAATACAAACGGCAATACATTTGCTTTGCCGTGGACAGCTTCGGGCTGGTAGTTGAATTCCTCGCACGAAGAAGCAGTTAGCTCTGCTGGAGTGCATGGCGGCCGGCTTCTTCCAGAAATCTCGGCTTTGTCAGGAGAGGGGGCGAAAGATCCGGTCTTGTGGTCATATTTTGGGTGCAAGCTAGTAATATCTGCATAATTGTGTTTTAAAGTTTGTGCAAAAGTAATGAATAATCGGGGTAAACAAGGAGGACGGAATTACAGCTAATCATGGGGACGGGGCAACCGTCTAGTTTAAGGTAAAATAAGAGGTCATTTATCCTTCCGGCAAATGCATCCTGTCAGGTGGTCGTTGATAAATCCTGAAGCTTGCAGGTGGGCATAACCAATCGTAGTACCGAAGAATTTGAAACCCCGCTTTTTCATATCCTTGCTCATGTCATCGGATTCGGGAGATGAGGCCGGAATTTCACTTCATGACCGGGCGGTGTTGACAATCGGTTTTCTGTCGGGGAAGAACGATAGGGTGTAATTATAAAAACTTCCGAACTCCTTGGGTATACCGAGGAGTAGGTTTGTATAGGTGATTGTCGATTTTATTTTCAAACGATTCCTCACAATGCCGCCGAACTGCATGAGGCGTTCGACATTTTCGTCGGTCCTGTACCAACCACAGCGTCTGTTTATAATATCCAGCGTAATCCTAACATTTGTAGTACATTACAAGAATAGGGATTAAATTGAAAGAGGGGTGGAGGGAAATATTACAGGATAGTTGTTTCTCTGTTATATTTATGGAATAAAGTTGTATATTTGAGGTATCCGGGGGATGAATCGTAGTTTGGCCGGCTGAACCGAAAGGTGTATATTTGAATTCGTTTTGTTTTATGCATGTACAAATCGAAGAAAGCTGGCGACTGCGGTTACAGGAAGAATTTGACAAGCCTTATTTCGAACGGCTGGTTAGGTTTGTAAAAGAGAAGTATGCCCGGTATTCGGTGTTTCCTCCGGGAAGCCGGATTTTCATGCTTATAATACCTGTCCGTTTGAGAAGGTGAAAGTGGTGATTCTGGGGAAGATCTTTACCAGGAGCCCGGACAGTATTATGGGTTGTATTTTTCCGGTGATGGACGAAGTGCCTTTCCTGTCTTCACTGGTGAATATATTCAGGTAGATACAGGATGACCAGGGGAAAACGGTACTGGAGTCGGGGAGGTTGGGTGGAACAAGGTGTCTTGTTGTGGAATGTTGTTCTGACGGTGCGGGCGTATTAGGCAGGATCGCATCGGGGGAAGGAGTTACGGATGTGGTGATCGGGTATCTGAATGATGAGCGCGAGCATATCGTGTTTATGCTTTGGGGGGATACGCAGAAGAAAGGAGCTTTTTTCGACCGGCAACGGCACTGTGTACTGACGGCTTCCCATCCTGCGCCTTTATCGGCTGACCGGAGATTTTTCGGTTGCCAGCATTTCAGTAAAGCTAATGAATATTTCCGAAGCCGGGGATTAAAGGAAATCGAGTGATAGGATTCAGTGTGAAGCCGGCAAATAGCTGTTTCCTTCTTGGCCGGAATAGGTTTGGAAAAAATATATAGATTTATTCGAAATGACAATTACTCAAATTACTGAAAATAAGAAACAATACCTGGATTTGCTCTTGCTTGCCGACGAGCAGGAGTCGATGATTGACCGTTATCTGGAACGTGGCGAACTGTTCGTACTGGAGGATGAGGGGGTGAAAGCGGTTGGGGTGGTCACTGATGAAGGGGATGGGGTTTGTGAACTCAAAAATATAGCTGTTGCTCCCGGATTCCAACGGCAGGGATATGGCCGGAGGCTGATCGGTTACCTGTGCATCCATTATTCGGGAAAATACACGCAAATGACGGTGGGAACAGGCGATGTGCCGGGAACACTCGGATTTTACAGAAATTGCGGGTTTAAATATTCTCATCGTATCAAGAATTTTTTTACGGACAACTACGACCATCCGATCGTGGAGGAAGGAATATTGCTGGAAGATATGGTTTATTTGAAACGAAGATTGGAATGATGGTTCACGGGGACGGGGCAGTGGACTAAGTTGTGTTACCGGAGGTTACTGTATGTCGTTTGATACAGGAAGGGGTAAATTTTGTTTTAAAGAATGCTGAATTATTGATTTAAGGGAACCTCGGGAAACTGAAAATTTTATCGATTTGAATGCGGATGATTTACCTTTTTGAAAGTAGTAGTTGTTTATAGATTTCAATGAGTTAAATTTTCTTTAATCTTTAATATAATTGAGTGTTGTCTTGTTGATGGAACAAAAATAGTTTGTATTTGTTCTATCGACAAAACAAATATAACGAATAGATAAAATATTTTAAATCAAGGTGTCTATATACATGTTTATACTAAATGTACGTTTATAAGTGTATATATATAATTGCCTAAATAAAATATACTTTACTCATTATGTATTTTTAAAGCAGGCGGAGAAGTCAGAAGTTTGTTTTGATTTTTGTAAAAATAATCGATCCAAATATTTTATATAATTCTGGAAAACTTCTGTTAGTGCCTTATACAAAAGACTTTAGGAGAATTACCCGATTTTGAGGTAATGAATTAGCAACTGTGCCATATGCTATGTTCTGCCTTGAATTGCATTCAAGTAACTCTTTATTATTGCAAAGGTATAAAAATTATTTGGCAAGCAATAAAAATAGGATATATTTTGTCTCTTGTCAAATAATTCTATTGATGTATTTTTATAACTTTCCATTTACCCTGTCCAGCATATATAACATCGGCAGTAACATAGCAGTCTTTCGTGATATTATACTCACAAAGAACAGAATGATGAACGTAGTAATCACCAATAAATGCAAAATCAGGAGAATCATCCCAAGAACCATTTTTATATTTTAATTCTAAGTGACCTTGAATTGTCTTTATTGCACTTGTGTTTATTTCTGCAGTTTCTTCTACATTAAGTACAATAGGCCTTTTTTCACCTTTCCTGTCTTTTGTTACACAATAGAATATTTTCAAGCATTGTCCTACTTCGGGACGAAGATCCGTATCATTAAAGAATACGATACCTCCAATTTTTCCTTGACCGAAAGTGTAATGGAATAATTTTTTTTGTATGTTTATATCGTCAACGACCACAATACCAGAATTAAAATTCGGTAAAGCAGTTTCTTTATTTACTTTTTCTACATTAGCAATAACTACTTTGTTTTCATTCTTTTTTATAATAGTATATTCTCTGAAACTGACAAAATCCCCTTTTGAAATAGTGCCCCATTTTTCTTTAAAAGCTTGAAATATTTGCTGGGAATCTTGCGTTACAATATGTAGAATTTTCTTCTCTTCATTCAAATATTCTACATATCCAAACTTTTGGGGAAGTCCCATCCATAGCCTTGTTTCACTCTTATGCATGCAAAGAGGTATATATTTAGCTTCTGTCACTTTTGTTTTATTCCAAGAGAAGCAACTTGTCTGAATTTGCTTTTCCTCTTTATCTACATGACACTTTACTCTAAAAACAGAACCAAATATCGCATTCGTCAAAAAAGGAAACCGCTTTACATTCACTTGAAATATAACGTCTACCCCATTTGTGAGAGTGCAATAAGTTTTTCCGTCTTTTTCCCATCTATCCACCAGCGTAACCTCTTTTGCTTCAATTTCTGAAAAAGCGTACTCTTCAGCAATGGTGGCATATCTATTATACAATAGCTTATTATTATTGGGCGGAATAACTGATATGTCGACTCGTTCAATATATTCTTGGTATTTCCGGGAAGTGTTTTCATGAAATTTCTTATATATATTCAATTCGCATAAGGCTTCAGATGTTAGCTCTTCCTTTATAAGCAGGTCGGCTAAAGTCAAATGAATAGAGCCGAGAAAATCTTCATTTCGTTCAACAAGTAAAGCCTTAGAAAGCAATGCTATCTTTAATTCATTACTATCTTGTATACAATCTGCCAATTCACTCCATACATAGTATTTTTCACTCATTTCAAGTAATAAAGATTTGTACACATTGATAGCAAGGTCATATTGCTGTTGCCATGTATATATTATTGCTCGTTGTCTTAATATCCATTCATCTTTTTTAGCACGTTCAATAAGAACATTATACAATGAATCTAACCAAGATACTAGTTCTGCATCTCTTGGGTGTGATTCTTTGAGATATTCATAACACTTCTTTGCTGCTTTAACAGCCAAAGGTTTATAAGTGTTACCATTATTATCTGTTTCTTCTTTCCAATCAGCATCCATGAGGTTTTCATATCTCCAATCTCTAAAAAAGTAAATAAATCTCCATGTTTCTTGACCATTCATGTGACGCTCTGCAATTTTCAACACTTCAGAATGCCAATGAGAAGCACCATAAACGGCGTTTCTTTTATTATAGACAGTAAAAGCTTCAAACATCTCACGCATTTTACCTTCTTTATGAAGATTCATAATTTCCCAAAACTGCGGTTCACGTAACAGGTCAAGTGTTTCTGTTTTTGGGAGATTTATCTTTTCACACAGCATCTCGACATCAATATCCTCGCCGCTATTTACAATTTGACGACATATACGAGAAATAAGCGAGGGAATTTCACTACCATTGTAATAGCCCTTGTTCAAATCTTCATAACGTAAATTTTCTGGTTCCCAGAGCATAAAGAAACGGTAAAAACTAAAATCAGAATGTTCTTTTGAGAAACTCAAAGCAAAGTTCAATATTTGAGAATGAAGCATTGAAGGACGTTCATTCCTAAGATACATATAGTCTTTTAGCAACGTTCTTATTTCCAACGATGTCAAATTTGAAATTTTAGCCTTGATATAACGATAAATTATCCAGCCTAACTCTTCATGCAAAGCTGAATCTACATCATTTGCAGAGTCAATATAATTCTTTACCTGAACATAAGCATTTGAAGGATCATTTTTTGATAGCTCGGATGCTTTTGAAATAGCATCAGCGTTAGGTTGCAATCGTTTATACAAATTAGTATAAGCTCTTTCTCCTGCGCCACTATCATCCACCATTGTAGGAAGTAATGAAGACATCTCTTTCAAGCAAATTTTAGCTTTATCTATGGCGTTTCTATTGCATAGTTGCTGACATATATCACGCAGAACCCAAAAGAGAGACATTTGTGCCCATGGGTTATTCCTATCTTCTTTCAGATCATCTATGGCCATCTTATATGCTTCTTTTAGATTACCACTTTTACGCAATAATGTTACTTCTTTTACAGACATTAGTATTCTTCTATTATGTTAATTTTTCTATGAGTTGTGACAGTTTAATATCAGCTTCTCCGATATCAGAAAGTGGAGCAGCATAGTTAATAAACCCTTTCCCATTAAAGAAAAAAGTTATAGCAGCATAATTACCAGAAGCTTTCATATAATATACGAGTTGGTAATGTTCTTCCACCACATTTGTTAATATGATACCACATTCATCACACAAAGAAATCATGCGACTATGTAGCATCTTTAATGACTCCAAAGATGGATGATAGTCTATTTTATATTTGATATTTTCATCATTCTGGAAGAAAAACAACAACTCAGTGTCATTGGCATCTGTTTCATATTTTGTAAACAGACCTGCTCCATTATATATTGCATCAATTCTTACTATACCGGTTGGTGTATTTACTTCATAAATATCTCTCCAAGGTTTACAGATAACGTTCTTTACTGAATATAGAGTTCCATTCATATTCTTTACAACAGACCAATATTTACATTTTACTGAAGGTAATATTGATGAAGGATGAAAAGGTGTATCCTCTATATTATCAAAAGATAAAGCATTAACAGCTGTTTTTGCAGTTTTATTGATAGGGGTTATTTTAAGAGATGTAATAGGTGTTACATCAGGAAGATTAATACACCATAACATCTTAGAAGCTCGAGTTATCGCTGTATATTTCCAACGAAGGCTATCCACATCAAGCCCTGTGCGTCTTGAAAAATCTACATAAACTGTATTCCATTCACCACCCTGTGATTTATGGCATGTAAAAGCATAACCGTACTTTACATGAAGAGCATTGTAGAAAGGGTCTCCCCACATTGCCTTAGTAAATTCTTCAGATTTAGGATTAGTCAATCCTTTCTCCGTACGCATACGCATTACCATATTGATATAAAGAGCCTTCATTTCGTCAATTGTCAGTGAAGGTCGCTTGTTTTGGAGTAATGTATCAATAATATAGCGTTTATAAATATTACCATCTTCTACTTGAAAACTTATTTCTCTGAAATCAAGCGTAATGATTTCTTTTACTTTTCTCCCATTTTTTTCAGTCCAAATAGGTGCAGACTGAGAGATAATATCATTTGATGTTTCTACTACAGTTATGATATCACCATTCAATAATTCACATTTATCATAATAGTAGCTATTGCATACTACCATCAATTTATCTCCTACCGCCACATGATTCGTTTCAGGAAATATTATATTACGAATAGCCGTATTATAATCAGCTGCTTGTTGATTTGAGAAACAAACTATAGCAGACGATTGTTCTGGATCTTCACAATATTTCTTAGCAACTTCCATTGCTCCAATATCCATTACTTCATGTTCCTTTTTCTTGAACACAAGGCGATTTCGTTCTTTTTTCCGAATCAACTCACGAAGTATTGTAGCATTAGCCAAAATACAACTATTCTTATCTTGACGAACAATGTCTGTGAGCTCATAAGAATATACATTCATTTCTAGTATATCAAAATAAGTTTCATCTAATGCAACAGAACAATCATCACCTACGGGAGGCAACTGCATAGGGTCACCAACAAAAATTACCTTTCCACCGAAGTTTAATCTTGCATAACTAAGTAAATCTTTTATTAATACTCCTGTACCAAATTGGAAAAGTTCATTCTTTGATTCACGAGAACTAATCATGGAGGCTTCGTCAATAATATAAATACACCTCTCGTGGTTATCTTTAAGTGGAAATATATATTTAAGTGTTCCTTCAGATTCTTCCACTATTAGATGAGAAAAATTATAGATTCCCCTATGAATAGTAGAAGCACCATAATTTGGTAATTTAGAACGTAATATTTTTGCAGCACGTCCGGTCGGAGCCATTAACTGAATATGTAAAGATTGAGTAGATAAATAATCTGCAATACTACGAATCAATGTCGTTTTACCTGTACCTGCATATCCTTTCAAAATAAATACTTGGCTATCTTTATCTGCAATGAACTTTTCAATCATTATCATTGCTTGCTTCTGTTGTGCAGTTAATATCATTTATATTCCATTTTATGTTATTCATATTTGTCACCATAAGGCTAAACTAAAAAGCGTGGAACTGTATGCCACACTCTTTACTTGAAGGTCGTAGGAAACCATAGATGCAGATGTAACAATAGCAGCCCACGCTATATGCGTGAGAACCACTATGCTATCCTTGCATCTAATTGAAAAT